>Ga0310697_10001527_pt1 | contig 26772 bp, 20 predicted proteins | sample 172DNAGHGlowgp2_FD_203883 | JGI IMG/M metagenome (GOLD analysis project Ga0310697, IMG submission 203883) | Sheep rumen microbial communities from Palmerston North, Manawatu-Wanganui, New Zealand - 1728 DNA GHGlow gp2 (v2) (version 2) | ecosystem: Host-associated > Mammals > Digestive system >...
AGCTCCACCACCTTGCACTCCATGGCCAGGGGGTACTCGTCGATGATGGGGGCGTTGACGTTCTGGCTCTTGGTGCAGTGGAAGCCCACGTGGGCGACCTTGTCCTTCACGTCGCGGCCGCTGGCGATGCCGAAGTAGTCGCTCTCGGCCACCGTGCGGGCGTCGGCGAAGCTGAGGGTGAAGGCCTTGTTGAGGCGGATGTTCTCGGTGGTCTTGTGGCTGCTGAGCTGGAAGCAGACCTGGTTGCCCTCGTACTGGCCACCCCAGGCGGCCATCATCACGTCGGGGTTGCCCTCGGCGTCGTAGGTGGCGATCATCAGCGCCGGCTGTGGCGTGACGTACAGTTTCGCGCCCATGTTGACGCGCTCGTTCACATTCTTGAATTCCATTTTTTCTTGTGTTATTGTGTTTTCTTTGTTTTCGTTTGTCTGCTCTTTTGTGCCGCAGGCGGCAAACATCACCGCGAAAGCGGCCATAGCAAGGATTGTCTGTTTCATTGTCTTCTTTTGTTTGATGTGTTGTTCCTATAGGGTTGTGTTAACTATCTGGTGAGTATTACCTTACGTGTTTTCTGGTCGCCGAGGTCGACAATGTATGTGCCTGGGTGCGACGGTGAGAAATAGAGAGGGCCATAGGTCGAGCGCTGGGCGTCGACGAGACGGCCTTCTATGTCGAACAGCCGCACAAGGGCCCCTTCGGCCCCGGAGACCACAATGCGGCCGCTGTCGGTATAGACGACGGGAACGCCCTCGGGGGCGGCGTGTCGGCGGGGCGAATAGACGATGCCGTCGAGCGCGGCACGCCCCGCGGTGTCGGTGAGGACGAATGTGAACATCCACTTGTCGAGCCTGACCCCAGGAGCGTCGATATAGGGTAGCTTCATGAATACCAGATTCCATCCGCGTTTCAGGTCGACGCGGAGCGGCTGGCGTGCGGTGAAGTTCTCGTTGCCGAGAGGTGTCTCGTTGGTGACGCTGACGCCCGTGTTGTCCCACTGCGGCGCCGTCAGCTCGGTGCCGTTCAGCCAGATGCGCGAGCCGCGCCGGTCCCATTGCCCGTCGGGGGCGGTGAGGTCCTTCTCGGAGCGGGAATAGTTCTGGAACTCTATCAGCGCGCCGGCGGTCTGGTCGGTGGGGGAGTAGACGTAGGTCCAGGCGTAGGCCGTGGTGCCGGGTTCGGGATTTTTGAAGAACGCCGGCACGAGGGTGCCCCACGTGTGACGCAGATAGACGGCGGCGCCAACGGCGGCCGTCGGGGTGTAGGTGACCCCGCCGAAACGGTATTGCGGCGCGGGTCCTGCGGTGTCGGGCGGGAGGCTGGCGTCGGGGTTCCCATCGTTTGGGAAGGGACCGACAATCAGCCATCGCACGTTCGACTGCCTGACGTACGGTATGGGCTCGCCGGAAAGCGAGTGCTCCTTGTGGAAGAGGAAACGACGTTCCCAATCGGTGAACTCGTCCAGCTCGCGCCCGGCGGTAGGCATCACGACGCCCCCCTCGTCGATATAGGCGTCGCCGCCCCCTTTCCAGGCCCGTTCGGCCGATGCAAGGACGTTGGCGTAGACGTTGTTCTGTGCCATGATGCCGTCCGAGGTGGCGATGAAGCGGTCGTTCCATACGGCGCTGATGGTGCCCGCCAGCTCAGCGTCGCCCCGCGGGGCGTAGTATATGTTGCTGCGGTAGATGGCGGCAAGGTCCGAGAAGACGTCGAAATGGTTGATGTAGTTGTATCGGCAGTCGATGTTGGGCAGCCCCGCTACCTTCTTCCCTGCGGCGCTCCACATCTGCGTCATGTCGACACCCGACGTGCTCGTTATGGCGAGGTTGCTCGCCGGATTCCAGACCACCACGCGCTTGTCCAAATTGTGGATGTGGTTCGTGATGGTGGACAGGAAGTTGGGGTAGGTGATGGCCGTCTCGTCGGCCCCGATGTGGATGTACGGGGCGTGGACAAACACCGCCGCCACCTCGTCGAGTATGTTCTTCAGCTCCGTCATTCCTTGGGCGGTCTGCATCGCGTGCCCCATGGCGCGCTCGAAAGCGTCGCTGTGACCCGGCATGTCGATTTCGGGTATGATGGTGATGCCGCAGTTGTAGGCCAGCTCGTCGAGCTCGCGACACTGCTCCTGGCTGTAGTAGAGCCCCGCGAAGCGCACCATGGAGGCCGCCGAGGTGAGGGCGGGATACTGTTTCACTTCGAAGCGCCAGGCCTGGTTTTCGGTCAGGTGGAAGTGGAACGTGTTCACCTTGAATCGGGCGAAGAGGAGGATCTGCTTCTTCAGCTCGTCGAAGGGTATGTAGCTGCGCCCGACGTCGTGCATGTAGCCCCTGAGCTTGAAGGCCGGCCAGTCGGTGATGGTGCAGCTCTCCACGCTGCGCCGTCCGCCGTCCCACCCCTCGGCCAGCTGGCAGAGGGTCTGCACCGCGTGTATCACACCCTCGTCGCTGACGGCGTCGATGGTGATACCCTCGGCCACCGTCAGGCGATAGGCCTCGCACGCGTACCCCTCGAGCCGGTAGTCGTAGGCCCCTTCGATGCTGTCCACATAGTTGATGGTCACCACGGTGCCGGCCGTCGGCGTGTCGGTCAGGCCCAGAAGGAGTTCAAAGGCATTGGCGACGCGCTCATTGGGCGGTGTGGCAAAGCGGATGCCGCGCTGCAGGTCGACGGCAGGGTACGACCCCTTCGCCACCTTCTGCGGCGTGGGGAGCAGGTGCTCTATCTTTGCACCCGCCGTCAGCGACATCGTCATCAAGGCCGCTATCAGCATCCAGCGTCTCGCTTGCATCTATTAGTTAAGGGTTAAGAGTTAAGGGTTAAGGGTTAAGAGTTAAGGGTTATGGGTTATAGGTTATGGGTTATAGGTTATGGGTTATGGGTTTAGTTTTTTTTTGCGGCTCGGCTACTCCTCGGGGGCAAACATGGGGTCCCAGGCGGGGAGCATGATGGGCTTCTGGTCCATCATGGCGCGGATGTTGGCGGGGATGTACTTCTCCTCGAGGACGACGCGGAACATGTATTCGTTGAACCAGTCGTTGGTCATGATGAGGTTGCCCTGCCAGCCGTAGTCAGGGCCCCAGCTGTTCTCCACCATCCACTTCAGTGGTTTGCCGTCCTTGTCGAGGTCGACGGCGCAGAGTGTCATGGCGTGGCTGCTGCCGCTGGCGAAGGTGCTGACGCGCTGCTTCTTGTCCATGCCGAAGGTGGTGCCCATGAGGCTCTCGTAGTCGTAGTTGTTCATGTCCATGAGGCCGTTGTCGCGGTTGAGGAACTTGCCGACGTCGCAGGAGAAGTACATCATGGTGCTGTCCTTGATGGAGGCTATGCACATGGGGGCGATGTCCTCCATGGGCAGGTTGAGGTAGCTCCAGTTCTGGCCGTCGTAGACGTGGCGGTCGTACTGTATCTCATAGACTTTGTAGTACTCGCGGGTGGGGTCGTTCATCACCATGTAGTACTTGCTGAAGTCGGTCTTGGCAAACTTCTCGTAGAAATCCTTGGGGGTGTAGGTGGCGGTCTCCACGATCTCGCCCTTGGCGTTCTTCTGCTGCCAGGAGAACTGGGCCGGTGGCTCGCCCATGGTGAGGGCCAGCATGCGGTAGATGGTGGCGAGCATCTCGGTCTTCTTGGCCTGGAGTTTTGCAGGCGTCATGCCCTTCTGGGCTGCCATCTCGCGCAGCTGCAGACCGTCCTCACGCAGCTTGAGGGCTATGAGGTTGCTGATGCTGCTGGTGTTGTTGGTGTTGTAGGTCTCGGGCATCACGTCGGCCGGCACCAAGCCGTACTTGTCGATGAGGTTGGCCACGCCGGTGAACTGGCCACCGTCGCCGATGGGGTTCTTGAAGAGCCACTCCACTTCCTGGTCGTTCATAGGCTTGCGGTACGTGTCAATCATGGCCTGCAGGAAGAGGTTGCTCTTCTCCAGCTGGTCGTAGAAGAAGAGGTAGGCCTGCGAGAACTGGAAGTCGGCGGGCAGGTGGTGCTTGCGGATGGCCTGGTTGCGGAGCACGTTCATGCCGGTGAACATCCAGCAGCGGCCGCTGCTCTTCTGGTCGGTGACGGCCTTGCTGACCACGCGGTTGGAGAAGTGCGAGTCGAACTTCGTGGCGTTCTCGTAGTTCATGGCCAGCTTCTGCGGGCTCTGGTTCACCATGATGTTGCGCAGGGCCTTGTCGGAGGCCGAGCCGCCGAAGCCCTTCTTCATCTGCTGCATCATTTCGGTCGTGATGCCTCCGTTGTAGTCTGGCTGAGCCTGTTTCTTCTTCTGGGCCATCGCGCTACCGCAAACCAGCATCGCGCACATGGCCATTGCAAAAAACTTTCTTGTCATATTGTCTAATATTTTCAAATTTCAACTATTAACTATTAACTCTCAACTCCCCATCACCGCCTGCCACTCATCCTCGTCCCAACACATCATCCTCCGGAACCGGTTCTCATCGTCCTTCTGCCGCGAAGCCTTGACCTGTCGGGTCACGTAATCCTTAATTTCCTCGTACCGTGCCCTGTAGCCCTCCCACAGCCGCTCGTCCAGTTCCTTGACCCCCGCCAGCCGGCACAGCACGTAGTAGGCATGCGCATCACGCTCCTCCGGGTATCGCCGCCACAGCTCGTCGAGCCTCATGTTCAGGCCCTTCCAGTCCTTCACTTCTCCGTTCTCCACCGCTGCAATCAGTCTCTCCATATCCTTGCGCCCCACCAGCTGCCCGCCGATGTTCACCCACACCCTCTCCACACTCGCCGGTGCTGACGGCAACCCTTCGCCGAGGGCGGTGAGATGCTTCATTGCATAGTAGACCAGCATCTCCTCGTAGGCCTTCAGCCCCTCGGCGGCCTTGAGCACCACCGTCTTGCGCTTGCTTTTTTCCATTCCGTCGGCATAGACCGTGCCGGCTGACGAAGCCGCCATCCAACCTCGCAACAGCTCCATGCCGTGCAGTATTTCCTCGGCGGTGTCAGGTGCCAGGCTCTCGAACTCTATATTCTGCTTCTTCACACTCCGCTTGTCCCTCGCCGCGAACTTCCTGCTGTTCCGGTCCATCGCGTACATGTTGTACATCCACCAGTAGCCAGGCATCACCTCCAGACGGTCCTCCCTCGCGTTGTTGCTCACCAGTGCAAACGGCAGCCGCACATCCAGCTCCGCCGGATAGTCAGCCTTCGCCACCAGACAGAAGCTCGCAAAGCGGCTCGGATGCTTGAACGAACAGCACAAGCCCGGCCAGAAGCCCCGCCCGGCGGCCAGCTCCCCGTCAGCAGTACGGCTGTTGTGGTTGCTCCCTATCGTCGCACCCGCCGCCACATTGCTCTGTCCCATCACCAGCGACGCTATCAGGAATGAATTGTTGTGGTGCTGCTCGTGCGACGGGAAGATGATGCTGCTCCCCACCTCCCCGCGCGCCAGACGGCTGTTGTCGCCCACCACCGTATCGTTCAGCCGCAGCCCGTCCTCGAGGTGCACATGCTCGCCCAGCAGGAAACGGTGGGCGATGACCCCGAATTCCAGACGGCAGCCCGTGCCCACCACACCGTCCGTCAGCGCCGTGCAGGTGTCTATCGTCGTCGGGTCGTCAGGACGCGACAGCACCGCCACGTTGCGCACCGTCGAAGTGTTCCTTATCGTGCAGCAGTCGCCTATCGAGGCCAACGGGCCGCCCGCTTCGGCGAACCCCTCCAGCCTCTCCTGCAAAGCCTTGCGGCCGCGGTAGCGGGCCCAGAGGTAGGCCATGCCAACCGTCATGCCCGGGCTGGCTTTGATGCGGCGGCCACCGTTTTCGTTCATTGGCTCCAGCCACGGAGCGGGTGCGCCGTCGGCGCTTATCTCGTCGATGCACGACAACGTCACACCGTCGCCCACCGTGTAGCCCCTCAACATCCGCACATCGTGCACCCTCGCGTGGTCTCCGATTGTCGTGTCCACTATATTGCTGTCGTATATACCCTCGCGCAGCCCGTCGGCCTCCGCCGGCTGCTGGCTCAAAGCCCCGATTCGCACCTCGCCGCCGAACCGGTTGCCCTGCACACACAGCGCATCGAACGGCTCCATCACCAACACCGTACCCCAGTCGTCGGCCCGGTTGCCCTGCCGTTCCAGCTGGGCTACTTCCTCAGCCGTAAGTCTCCTGTATTTCCTTTCCATAACTGGCTGCAAAATTACTCATTTCCCCCCACCCGACAAAATATTTTTTATCCGTATTATAAAATATGTGTATTTTTGCACCCCGAAACAATTAAAAAACAATACAATGAAACATGCACGTCTATTGACTCTCGCCGCCGTCGCACTCCTCGCCTTCGGCGCCTGCAAACCCAGTCCCGATGCCCCTGCCGCTGCTCCGCAGACCGACAACATCTACCTGTTCTCCGCCCTCGACGGCGCCGGCGACACCATCCCCCTCGCCGACCTCCAGGGGCGCGTCATCCTCGTCGTCAACACCGCCACCCAGTGCGGCTTCACACCCCAGTACGAAGAGCTCCAGAAACTCTACCTCAAATACCACGGCCGCGGCCTCGAAATCCTCGACTTCCCCTGCAACCAGTTCGGCGCACAGGCACCGGGCACCAACGACGAAATCCATGCCTTCTGCACTGGTACCTACAACACCACCTTCCCGCAGATGGCCAAAATTGACGTCAACGGCGACAGCGCCGACGCCCTCTTCACCTGGCTCAAAGCGCAGGCCCCCTTCGCCGGCTTCGACACCACCGACCCTCGCGGTGCCTACCTCGACCGCATGTTCCGCGCCCAGGACAGCCTCTACGACCGCAACCCCGACATCAAGTGGAACTTCACCAAATTCCTCGTCGACCGCGACGGCCAGGTGGTACGCCGCTTCGAACCCACCGACCCCATGCGGGCTGTCGACGAAGCTATAGCTGAAATGTTATAAGTGTTAAGTGTTAAGTGTTAGTAGACAGTAGACAGTAGTTCAGTAGTTAAGCCAATAGTTAAGAATACAGCAGTTAGCAGACAGCGGTCAGCGGACTGTGGAGAGAGGGTAGAGTAGGGGTAGAGAGGGGGTAGAGAGGCTGCGCTTCGGAGGGGGGCCACTTCCGCCGCTCTTCCCGCACACACTTTCTTCAGTTCTCGCTTTTCCGGTATTCTGTTGGGGTGAGGCCCGTCTGGCGCTTGAAGTAGCGCGAGAAGTAGTTCGCGTCCTCCATCCCCACCTCGTACCCCACCTCCGCCACCGTCCTGTCGCTGTAGGACAGCAGAGCCTTCGCCTGCATCACCGTCCGCAGGTCTATCCACTCCAGCACCGTCCGTCCGCTCGTCCGCCTCACCGTCTTCATCAGCTGCGACCCCGACACGTGGAGTCGCGTCGCGTAGTACTCCACATCGCGCCGCACCGCCGTCTGCTCCCCCACCAGCTCTATGAACCGGTTGAAGAGACGCTGCCCGTGCGAGGGGTGGCTCACCGTCTCCACCACCCTGCCCGAGCCGAAGATGTCGGCCAGCAGGGCCTGCTGCAGAGGCTTCGTGGCGGCCGGACGGCTGTTGCCGTAGATGCCTATCAGCTCCAGGTAGTGCCCCAGCCGCTCCCTCAGCCCCTCGTCCGTCTCGAACACACGGTGGTGGGGGTGCACCTGCCCGTTGGGCGCCACGTCGATCCGGCAGCTCCGAAGCTCCAAGTCCTCGCTCTCGCGGCTTATCAGCACGATGCTCCCCTTCGCCGTGTACAGCAGCTGGCCCGCCGTCAGCAGGAAAGGATGGGCGTTGACACTGATGCCAATCTCCCCCTCGTCGATCACCGTCAGCCGGTCGCTGGCCGTGAAGAACGGCCGTTGCTGCGGCAGCTGCATGCCGCCGGGCTCCGAACGACGGTATCTGACCATCGCCGGCTCCGCCAGGAACTCCCTCTCGTTGAGTGATATAGTGCTGTTGCTGTTGTTCATCGTGTCCTCTTTTTTGCTGTGCAAAGATACGCTTTTTTATGGAAACGCCATTATTGTGCTATCTTTTGGCGCTATTTGGAGAACCCGAATGACGGAATATGACTACTTTTGCTGTCAGGCCGGCTGTGGTGTGGGGTTGCACAAAATATTGTAAACTACATCTATAAAAAGAGAAACAACATGAGAATGGACCGAAAAATCGTTTTGATGATTGCCTTGTGCCTCATTGGCGGTACCGTGTTTGCCCAGGAGAAGGGCGGCAAGCGCGAGCGCAAGAAGAACCTCGTGGTCAAAGAGTGGAACACCAAGCAGGGCTCCCAGACGCCCTACCTCGACAATGTGGTCACCTACGACGCCGAAGGCCGCAAGGTCGAGGAGATAGAGTATGCCTCCTACGGGCAGAAGAAACGCACCGTCTACGAGTACGAGGGGACCAACACCAAGTGCGCCCGGCAGATAGAGTACGACGACAAGAACCACGTGCAGCGCATCAAGAAATTCGAGTACAACGAAGACGGAACGCGCAAGGTGCAGTACAACTACAAGCCCAACGGCAAGCTGGAAAGCACCAAGACCTTCGAATACAGCTACAAATGAGCGTCCTTGACCAGATGGCGCCCATCGGGCTCGACGACATGAAGGCCGTGAAGCTCATGAGCCGGGTGGACCAGAAGTATATGGCTTCGGCCCTCCAGCTGGAAGAACTCCTGTCGCGGATAGCGGAGGGCTACTACGTTCAGCACATCGAGGGCAACCCGCTGGCACCCTACCGCACGCTCTATTTCGACACCGAGGGGCTGGACATGTACACCATGCACCACAACAAGAAGCTCAACCGCCAGAAGCTCCGCGTGCGCACCTATCGGGCCACCGACACCACCTTCTTCGAAATCAAGAACAAGAACAACAAGAAGAAGACCCGCAAGGTGAGAATTCCCATAGGGGTGGAGCAGTTCGACCGCTGCCTGGAGGTGCCGGAGGTCAGGCAGTTCGTCGACGAGAACACGCCCTATCCCGTCGCCACCCTCCACGAGTGCCTCGAAAACCGCTTTGAGCGCATCACCCTTGTGGACAAAGGCATGAGCGAGCGCATCACCATAGACCGCGGAATCACCTTCCACAACCGCGCCACCGGCATCGACGCCGACATCGCCCATCTGCTGGTCATAGAGGTGAAGCACGAAGTGGGCGCCCCGCTCTCCGACATCGAACGTGCGCTGCACGAGATGCACATCCTGCCTAGACGCATGAGCAAATACTGCATCGGAACCGCCCTCACCGACCCGGAGGCTAAATACAACCGCTTCAAACAGAAACTCCTGTATATTGAGAAACTTAAAACCCCTGTAATCATATGAAACTGTTACAAGAAACATTCGACCCCGCCATCGCCGCACAGTTCGGCAGTGCAGAAGAGGATCCCGTCGACTTCCTGGGGCTGCCCCTCTTCGACGGCCCAGGGTTGTGGAGACTCCTCATCCTCTTCGGCATCAACCTGCTGGTGTGCTGGATAGTCACCCACTTCTTCTACTACCGCAAGAGCCGCCGACGCGACTACTACTTCACCTATATGCTCTTCTCGACGGCCATCTTCTTCATACTCTACAACCTGCAGAATATGAAGGTGGAGGTGGGTATTGCACTTGGCCTCTTCGGTATCTTCAGCATGATACGCTACCGCACCGAGCAGCTGCCCATCCGCGAGATGACCTACCTCTTTGTGCTCATCGCCATCAGCATCATCAACGGAGCCGGCATGGCCACCAGCTACGCCTCGTTCGCCGCCGTCAACGTGCTGTTCATCCTCATCATATGGGTGCTCGAAGCAGTGGGCATGTTCAATCGCAAGGCCAACAAGATAATCACCTACGAGAAGATAGCCCTTATACACCCGGAGCGCCGCGAAGAGCTGCTCGCCGACCTGCGCGAGCGCACAGGACTCGACATCGTCAAGGTGCAGGTGGGCAGCATCGACTTCCTCAAAGACACCGCCTTCCTCAAGGTCACCTACGTCCCCGACGACCCCGAACCCAACGACATAGACATGATTACCAAGTTCAAGAAAAAATAGCACACCGATGAAGAAATCACTCCTTCTGCTCACCATTCCCGTTGCCGCCCTGCTGGCAACCGCATGCGGCAAAGACACAATCACCTCCACCGACGAGAGCAACAGCATCACCGTCGAGGAAGGCGTGGTGGACACCACCAGCACGGTGGTCGGCGAGTACGACCACAAGGTGGTGGTGGTCTTCTCGACCAGCGGAGCGGCCAGCGTCAGCGGCACCGACGACAGCCTCACCGCCACGGTCAGCAACAACGCCGTCACCATCACCAACACCAGCACGCGCAAGGTGCTGTATGTCCTCACGGGGACTTCCAACAACGGCTACTTCAAGCTCTACAGCGGCCGCAAGCAGATGCTGCAGCTGAACAACCTGGGCCTTGTGAACCCCAAGGGGGCCGCCATCAACATACAGGGCCTCGCCACGCCGAACGACGGCAAGCAGGCCGACGTCTACCTCAGCGGGACCAACACCCTCGGCGACGGCACTAACTACGCCCTCACCCCCGACGACGAGGACGAGAAGGCCGCCTTCTTCAGCGAGGGCCAGATAGTGCTGCACGGCGACGGAACGCTGAACATCAGTGCTGTCGGCAAAGCGGGACTCACCTCCGACGACTGGGTGGCCATCAACAGCGGATGCACGCTCAACATCACCTCCTCGGCCGGACACGGCGTGAGGGGCAAGAACTATATCCTCGTCAGCGGCGGCACCGTCAACGTCACGGTCTCTGCCGACGGCAAGAAGGCCTTCAGCAGCGACAGCCTTGTGCGCTTCGACGGCGGCGTGACCACCCTCGCGGTGACGGGCAGCACCATAGTGGAGAGCGGCGACACCAGCGGCACCGCCGGTGTGAAGGCGGACAAGATGTTCGAGATGAACGCCGGCACCCTCACCATCACCAACAGCGGCACGGGCGGCAAGGGCATCAGCTGCGACAGTGTGGCCTACTTCCGAGGCGGCACGATAGACATCACCGTCACCGGCTCCAACTTCGGCACCTCGTCGTCGAGCGGTGGCGGCGGACGGCCCGGCGGTGGCGGACGGCCCGGCGAGAGCAGCAGCGACAACAGCGTCGGCGCCAAAGGCATCAAGTGCGACGGCAACATAGAAATCAGCGGTGGCGACATCGTCGTCAAAGCCTCCAGCCACGAAGGCATAGAAACCAAAGGCACCCTGACCATCAGCGGCGGGAGCGTCTACAGCCAGTCGTCGGACGACGCCATCAACGCGGCGTCGCACATCACCATCAGCGGCGGCTACGTCTACGCCCACTCCACGGGCAACGACGGCATCGACGCCAACGGCAACTTCTATATCAAGGGCGGCGTGGTCTGCGCCATCTGCAGCGGTTCCAACAACGCCGAGGTGGCCCTCGACGCCAACACCGAGAGCCGGTACAAACTCTATATCGAGGGCGGGGTGCTGCTCACCTGCGGAGCGCTCGAGAACGGCGCCCAGCTCACGCAGAGCTGCTACAGGGCCTCGTCGTGGACCAAGAACGTGTGGTACTCGCTCGACGACGGCAGCAACGTCTACTGCTTCAAGACGCCGAGCTCCGGCGGCTCCACGATGGTGGTCTCGGCGGCGCAGCAGCCCACCGTGAAAAGCAGTGTGACCGTCAGCGGTGGCACGACGCACGCAGGCGGCATGATTGTGGAGAACCCCACCGTGAGCGGCGGCAGCAGCGTGTCGCTGTCCTCCTACAGCGGCGGTGGCGGCTGGCATTAATAGTATACGCTAAAAGAAGAACAAGATGAAACACAAGAGAATACTGCTTGCGGCAGTCCTCCTGTCGGTCTGCACCCTGGCGTCGCGACCCGCCATGGGGCAGACCGATGTGGCCCTCGACCCCGAGTTCGGGGCCCGCCTCAGCGGCACGGTGGACAAGAAGATAGCCCGTGGGCTGCACCTCACATTCGAGGGTGAGGCCCGCATGGACAACAACTTCCAGTCGTTCGACCGCGTGCAGGGCACTGTGGGGATACGATACAAGATGTTCCGCGGCGCCAAAGTCGGTGTCGGATATGCCCTCATAGCGCCCTACAGCACCGCCAGCATCACCTTCAAGAGCATACGGCACCGCCTGATGGTTGACGCCTCGTATAGCTACGACATCGGGGTGTGGCGCCTGTCGCTGAAGGAGCGCTTCCAGGCCACCTACCGCTCGGGCGACATGAACGAATACCAGAACCCGCGCACGGCCCTCATGCTCAAGAGCCGCCTCAAGCTGCAGTATCGCGGGCTGCGGGCGGTGGTGCCATACGCCTCGGTGGAGCTGAGGAACACCATCAACGCCCCTGCCATCGCGGCCCGATACAACGCCACCACCGACGAGTACCTCCCCGCGGAGGGGGTGTCCAGCAGCGAGGCAGGGTGGTTCCTGGACGGGTTCAACTCGGTCTACCTGAACCGTGTCCGTGGGGCATTGGGTGTGGAGTGGACGCTCACGCGGCGCAGCAGCGTGGACCTGTCGCTGATGGCCGACTATGTGATGGACCGTGTCGTGGATGCCAACTCCAGCGGCACCATCCTGAAGAGCTACACTTACGAGCACGGCCTCGTGGGCTGGCTCGCGATGGGCTATACGTACAAGTTTTAGTTGCGTGCCCCCGTGAAGGGGGCGTGCGGCAGACACAAATAGAAAACCCCGTCCGGATTGGGCGGGGTTTCTAGATCATAAAATCTAAAACAAATTACTTTTCTCTCTTTACTCTCTTTCTCCCGTTTTTCGGGGAGCTTTTTTTCTCCCGCTTCGCGGAGATCTATAAATCTATATGGATTTTGCGGTGAGCGGTTTTCTTCTCCCGCTTCGCGGAAATCTATAAATCTATGTAGATTTTGCGGTGGGCGTTTTTTTCTCCCGTTTCGCGGAGATCTATAAATCTATAGATATTGCGGGGGCGGGGGAGGAGGGTTTTCTTACTCGGCCTTCTTGGCGTACTTTTTGTATTTGTTCATGAACTTGTCGACGCGACCGGCGGTGTCAACGAGTTTCAGCTTGCCAGTGAAGAAGGGGTGCGAGGTGTTCGAGATTTCGAGTTTCACCACGGGGTACTCCTTGCCGTCGGTATAGACGACGGTTTCTTTCGTGTTGGCGCAGCTCTTCGTGAGGATCATGTTGTCGTTGGACATGTCTTTGAACACCACGAGGCGGTAGTTTTCGGGATGGATTCCTTTTTTCATCTTCTTTGTTTTTGCCGTCTAACCCGTTAGTTGTTAGACGATTGTTATTATTTTGTTTGTAAATTTCGTGCTGCAAAGATACAACAATTTTCCGATATTGAGAGGAAAAAGTGCATCCGGGCGTGTTTTTTTTTCAGTCCATCAGCACGAAAGGCAGTCTTGCCTGGACGCCTTCGCTGCCGGCGACGTAGAGGAGGTCGCTCTCGAGGCGTGAGAGGGACTGTGCGGCGCGGCTGGCGTGATGCCAGCGCAGAGCCATGCGGGCCTTGGCGCCGAGGGTGAGGTCGGTGTCGCTGCTTTCGCCGAGCAGTTCGGACAGCTGGGTCCAGGTGTCTTTCTCGGCGGGGAACTCCTTGACGCGGTAGTTGTCGATGCCAGCCTTGTCGGCTGCGATGGCGAGTGCTGCGTCGATGCCGCCCAGGGTGTCGACGAGGCCGATGGCGATGGCGTCGGCGCCGGTCCACACCCGTCCGCGTGCAATGCTGTGCACCTCGTCGAAGGACATGTGGCGCCCTTCGGCCACGCGGCCCACGAAGACCTTGTAGAAGTCCTCGACGTTGCGGGTCATCATGGCCTGAGCGGCGGGTGAGAGGGGGCGGAAGACGGTGAGGCCGTTGGCGTTGCGGTTGGTGCCCACTGTGTCGGCGGCCACGCCCAGCTTCTGGCGCATGAGCTTCTGTACGTTGGGCAGGGTGGCGAAGACGCCGATGGAGCCGGTGATGGTGGTGGGTTGGGCGACGATGGCGTCGGCCATGCACGACATCTCGTATCCGGCGCTGGCGGCGAGGTCGCCCATGGAGACGATGACGGGTTTCGCCTTGCGAGCCTGGATGACGGCGTGGGTCATGCTCTCGCTGGCGGTGGCCTGTCCGCCGGGGGAGTTGACGCGGAGGACGATGGCCTTCACGTCGTCGTCGGCCGCGGCGTCGCGCAGTGCTTTCACGATGTCGTCGCCGTAGACCCCCTGGTCGAAGCCTTTGGCGGAGCCGTCCATCACGTTGCCTTCGGCGAAGATGACGGCGATGGCGTCCTTGGCCTTGTTGGGGGCGTGCTTGACGTTGTCGGAGTATTTCTCGACGGGGAGGAGCTGACGGCCGTTGTACTTGTCGGACTTGAGCATGGCGCGCACGTCCTCTTCGAAGCAGAGTGTGTCGACGAGGAGTGAGCGGCGCGCGTCGTCGGCCATGAAGCCGCTGAGGTCGTCGGCCACGCGGTTGAGGGTCTGGACAGGGATATCGCGGCTGGCGGAGACGGCGGAGAGGAGGGTGCGCCAGGTGCTGCCGATGTAGGCGCGTATCTGTTCGCGGTTGGCGTCGCTCATGCTGTTGCGGGTGTAGACTTCGCCGGCGCTCTTGTAGGAGCAGCTTTCGGGGCGTATGAGCTGCATCTCGACGCCCAGTTTTTCAAGCAGGTCTTTGTAGTACATCACCTCGCCGCCGATGCCGCGGAATTCGACCATGCCGCTGGGGTGGAGGCAGACGTCGTCGGCGAGGGAGGCGACGTAGTAGCCGCTTTGGGAGTAGGCGGTGGCGTAGGCCAGGACGGGTTTGCCGCTCTGCTGGAAGGCGGCGAGTGCGTCGCGGAGCTCGGTCATGGAGCCCCAGCCGAGGGAGCTGGTGCCGGGGTCGGTGAGGTAGAGAGCGGTGATGCGGTCGTCGGAGGCGGCGGCCTGGATGGCGTGGACGGCGTCGATGAGGCCGACGGTCTTGCCTTCGCCGAGGCTCATGCTGAGCCCCGTGCCCGTGCGGTCGCCGCTAATCTTGCCAAGGTCGACTTTGAGCACGGTGTTGGCCTTGACGAGGGTGGTGGAGGAGGAGTCCATCTTGCTCAGCGACAGTACCATGGAAATCATGGTCAGCAGCATCAGCAGTCCGCAGACGGCGGACACGATGACCACCCCGAGAGCCGAAGCCAGCATGGTGGCTCCGAAGCTCAGAGGTTTTTTCTGTTTTTGTTCCTGTTCCATATATTTGTTTGTGTTGATTTATATGCGGGTGTTAGGGTGCTTTCCTGTTATTGTGTTGTTGTTTTGCGAGGCCAGTCTGCGGGGCGGCGGTCAGCCGTCGATGCCCTTGAGGGTGAGGCTTATGCGGTGGCGGCGGAGGTCGACGTCGAGGACCTTGACTTTGAGGTGCTGGTGGAGGTGCAGGACCTCGGAGGGGTCGTTGACGCGACGGCCGGCGGCCATCTGGCTCACGTGGACGAGGCCGTCCTGGTGGACGCCGATGTCGACAAAGGCGCCGAAGGCCGTGAGGTTGGTCACGATGCCTGGCAGCACCATGCCCTCCTTGACGTCCTCGATGCGGGTGACGTTCTTGTCGAATTCGAACACCTCGAAGCGGGCGCGCGGGTCGAGGCCTGGCTTTTCGAGTTCGCGCATGATGTCGTGGAGAGTGGGGAGGCCGCACTCGTCGGTGACGAAGTCGTCGAGCCGCAGCTTGTCGCGCAGTGCTTTGTCGCGCATCAGAGACTCCACGTCGGCGCCGACGCTGCGGGCCATGCGCTCGACGAGGGCGTAGCGCTCGGGGTGTACGGCACTGCGGTCCAGGGGGGTGTGGCTTTCGCGGACGCGCAGGAATCCAGCGCACTGCTCGAAGGCTTTGTCGCCGAGCCCTTTCACCTGCTTGAGGCTTTGGCGGTCGGGGAAGGCGCCGTGGGCGTTGCGGTGGCTCACTATCTTGTCGGCCAGTGCGGGGCCGATGCCGCTCACGTAGGAGAGGAGTTCGCGTGAGGCGGTGTTCAGCTCGACGCCGACCGAGTTGACGCAGCTCTCGACGGTGTCGGCGAGGCTTGCGGCGAGGAGTTTTTGGTCCACATCGTGCTGATACTGACCGACGCCGATGCTTTTGGGGTCGATCTTCACGAGTTCGGAGAGCGGGTCCATGAGGCGGCGACCGATGCTCACGGCGCCGCGGACGGTGATGTCGTAGTCGGGGAACTCGCGTCGTGCCACGTCGCTGGCGCTGTAGACGGAGGCGCCGGCTTCGCTGACGCTCACGGCCACCACCTTGCGGTTGAAGTGGCAACGCTGGACCACCTCTTCGGTCTCGCGGCCGGCGGTGCCGTTGCCGATGGCGATGGCCTCGATTTGGAAGGCCTCGACGAGGGCTTCGAGCTTGCTGATGGCGGCGCGCTCCTCGCGCACGGAGGTGAAGGGGTAGATGGTCTCGTTGTGGAGGAGCTGGCCTTGGGCGTCGAGGCACACCACCTTGCATCCGGTGCGGAAGCCGGGGTCGATGGCGAGGGTGCGCTTCTGACCCAGAGGAGCGGAGAGGAGGAGCTGGCGCAGGTTTTCGGCGAAGACGCGGATGGCTTCGCGGTCGGCGCGCTCTTTCAGCTGGTTGCGGAATTCGGTCTCGATGCTCGGCGCCACGAGTCGCTTGTAGCTGTCTTCGGTGGCCAGCCGCATCTGCAGTACCGTCTGGTCGGTGTAGACTTTCTGTCTTATGCTCAGAGCCTCAATGCCTTCGTCGTCGTTGTCGGGGCGGACGCGGACCTTCAGCACGCCGGCTTCCTCGCCGCGGAAGAGTGCCAGGATGCGATGGGAGGGTGCGCGGCCGATGGGCTCTTTCCAGTCGGTCCAGGACTCGAACTTGGCCAGGCGGTCGTCGTCGTCCTTCACCCCGCGAGCCAGGCCCGAGGAGAGCATGGCGCGGCGGCGGAAGACGTTGCGCACGCGCTGGCGTGCGGCGGCGTCTTCGCTGAGGCGCTCGGCGATGATGTCGCGTGCGAACTGCAGGTCGTCGTCGGACTCGCCGTTCTCGGCGCGCCAGCGGCCGGACATGATGGCGTCGGCCAGCGGCTCGAAGCCTTTCTCGATGGCGATGGTGGCGCGGGTGCGGCGCTTGGGGCGGTAGGGGAGGTAGAGGTCTTCGAGGTCGGTCATGTTGTCTGCGCTCTCGATGCGGTCGCGCAGTTCGGGGGAGAGCTTGCCCTGCTCGTCGATGCTTTGCAGGATGGCTTCGCGGCGTTTGTCCAGCTCTTTGAGTCGCAGCAGGAGGTCGCGGATGGCGGCAATCTGCACCTCGTTGAGGCTGCCGGTGGCCTCTTTGCGGTAGCGGGCGATGAAGGGAACGGTGGCGCCCTGTTCCAGCAATTCGATGGTCTTTTCAACCTGTCGCTGGTTGAGTTCCAGGCGCTTGGCTATAGTGGTGGCATAATTCATGGATGCAAAAATACATAAAGATTTTCGATTATTGTGCGAGGCCGAAGAAAAAAATAGCGGTGTTGGGCTCGCGGTTGGATGCCGAGGGGGGGTAGGGTAGGGGTAGAGAGGGGGTAGAGGGGACCCAGAGAGGGGGTAGAGAGGGTGCGGAGAAGGAGCTGTGTCACAGTGAGATAGAGTTTTGGGGCGATATAACGAAGTGGTTCTGAGGTGCGTGCGTGCGCGGGAGAAGGCCGGAAGGGACGACGGCGGGGGAGATGTAAAAAAACATTAAAAAATTGACGGTGGGCGAGAGAAAATGGAAAAAAAGTGTATCTTTGCATCGGCTTAGAAGAAAAACGATAGTACAGATATGGAAGAAAATCAGCAAGATGTGCTGTACACTGGTTCGAAACGCACCGCACCCTATTCGGTGGCGTCGATGGTGTTGGGGATAGCCTCGCTGATGGCCAGCGGGCTTGGCATCACGCTTGTGTTGGGTATCATCGGTTTGATATTCAGCAATAAAGGGATGAAGGCCTATCAGGAACACCCGGAGTATTACACCGGCGACGGGATGCTGCAGGCGGGAAAGGTGACCTCGATAGTGGGCATCGTGCTTGGCAGCCTGGCGTTGGTGCTGATAGTGCTGGTGATTATCCTGGGGTTTGGGTTTATCGCCGCTGCCGCCACAGGTGCCTTCGACCTGTAGCGACCGCGGCCGGATGGCCAATACTATAGAGAGAATGCGGATATGGCGTAATTGGTAGCCGCGCAAGACTTAGGATCTTGTCCCGCGAGGGGTGGGGGTTCGAGCCCCCCTATCCGCACAGAGAAACCGCCGCCGCGAGCCAAAGGAGCCGCGGACGACGGGAGAGAAAGCGAAAAAAGACACCGTGAGAGAGACGGGAGAGAGTGAGACAAATCAGACTCAGTGACTTGAGAACAGGAAGACGACATACAACTGTATTGCGGAACGTACCGAGAAAGGGCGTGGTGATGCTGTTGTCGTTCTTTTTTATCGCGCACGCGTACGCGAGCTACATTGTGGTGCCGATGGACGAGGTGCAGAAGAATCACCTAAAGGCCTATGGTGTAGCATATTGGGCACTGCACCGCGACGTGGAGGTGACGTGGCTGCTCAACTACCGCGGCGGGTCGTTTATGACCAAGTATGCCGACGCGCTGGAGCGCGAATGCCGGCTGCGTGGTGTGACGTGCGAGGTGATTGCCGATGGGCAGTCGTCGGCGATACTGAGCCACATAGCCGACCCGGCGGTGAATATGGATGCCGTGAGGCTGCAGAAAGCTCCTAAGATAGCCGTCTATTCGCCCAAGAACAAGCTTCCGTGGGACGATGCGGTGACGCTGGTGCTCACCTACGCCGAGATACCATACGACGTGGTCTACGACGAGGAGGTGATGGCCGGGGTGCTGCCCACCTACGACTGGTTGCACCTGCACCATGAGGACTTCACGGGGCAGTACGGCAAATTCTGGGGTAACTACCGTTCGCAGCAGTGGTACATTGAGGACGTCCGCACGCAGGAGGCCATGGCCCACAAGCTGGGCTTCGGCAAGGTGAGCCAGCTGAAGCTTGCTGTGGCCAAGAAGATACGCGACTTTGTGAGTGGCGGAGGTTTCCTGTTTGCCATGTGTTCGGCGCCGGATAGCTATGATGTGGCTTTGGCCGCCGAAGGGGTGGACATCTGCGCCGAGATGTTCGACGGTGACCCCATTCAGCCCGATGCTCAGCAGTCACTCGACTATAGCCGCTGCTTCGCCTTCAAAGACTTCCGTATCAGCCTCAATCCGTCGGAATACGAGATATCAACCATCGACGTTGACGACCGCGTGCGGGCGAAGGCTGTTAATGAAAAAACGGACTTCTTCGTCCTCTTTGACTTTTCGGCCAAGTGGGACTGGATACCTACCATGCTCACTCAGAACCACACTCGTGTGGTGCACGGTTTTATGGGACAGACCACGGCCTTCCGCCGCCAGCATGTCAAAAGTGGCTGTGTGGTGCTGGCCGAGAACAAGGAACTAGACGAGGTGCGTTACCTGCACGGTGAGTACGGTAAAGGTACATGGACCTTTCTCGGCGGCCACGATCCCGAGGACTACCGCCACTTTGTTGGCGATCCACCGACAGACCTCTCACTCTATCCTAATTCTCCTGGATACAGACTGATATTGAACAATATTCTGTTTCCAGCAGCAAAAAAAGAAAAACATAAAACATGAAAAAGATAATTGCGATGGGCCTTATGGGCCTTATGGGTCTTATGATGGCCAGTGCGCAGAATGGCACGTGGACGATTTACGACACGCAGACGTCGGACATTGGTGGCAACAACATATCGGCCATTGCTCCCGACAGCCGTGGTGTGTGGGTGGGCACATATTTGGGCCTCTGCCGCCTCAACGGGGCTGAGTGGATGGACTATACCATGTTCAATGAGAAACTGAAGAATCAGTCTGTTAACTGCTTGATGGTTGACAGCCGTGGTGTGCTATGGATAGGTACCGACGATTATGGGGTGATAGAGTTCGATGGCACGCACTGGACTGAGTACAGCACCGAGACTCGTAGGCTGAAGATGAAGTTTGTGAAGGAGATAACCCAGGACCGCGACGGTGTGTACTGGATAGGTGTGACTCTCGGCGGTGTGATACGCTATGACGGATATACGTGGGAGAAGTACACGCCCGAGGACTGCGGCCTTCTGAGTGACTTCGTGCTTGACTTGGCAGTGGATCGTGCTAACCGCAAGTGGATTACCACCAACGCAGGCGTGTGTGTGTACAACGACCGTCAATGGGTGAGCTACACCGTGCAGAACTCTGGTCTGCCGGACGACATTGTTCCCGCTGTGGCTATTGATAAGGAGAATGTGAAATGGTTCGGTACCTTGAATGGACTCACCAGCTTTGACGGCGAGGAGTGGCGTACTTGGAACACAGGTAATAGCCCCCTGCCGAGCAATCAGATTAACGACATTGCAATCGACGACGACGGACTGCTGTGGCTTGCCACTAACGCTGGCGTGGCTGTTTTCGACGGTATTGACCGCTGGGAGGTGTTCACATCGAAAAATAGCCAGTTGCCGGCTGGCAACATTTATAAGACGGTGGTCGACAAGAAAGGTAACCGTTGGTTTGGCAATGACACTCGCGGTCTGGCTCGGCTCAGCGGATTTCGTATGCCCGAGAAGGTTGTCGAGAGCAGTGTCGATGCGGCTCAGCAAGGTGCCGTCAGTAGCAAGCGTCCTGAGGCAACGGTGGTAAGCGATGAGAAGGTGCGTATAAACCCATATCTCGAAGACGGTTATGTCACCATCTCGACTGAGAGTGCTTCGGCTGATGTGGTGTTTGTAAATGCATCGGGCAAAGTGGTGAAACGTGTAGAGAACTACAAGAATGGACAGCGGATAGCTATTAGAAAGATGCCCAGGGGCATGTACACCGTGCTGGTAAAGACTGCACGTGGAGAACGCAAGATTAAGTTCAACCTAAAATAAATAGTAATACAACAAGATGAAGAAGTTTGCAGTAACACTTCTTGGACTGGTCCTTTCGGTGGGCCTGTGGGCACAACAACTCGACCCAGTAAAGTGGACATACAAGGTCAATGAGACATCGGACACCGAAGCCGAACTGGTCTTCACAGCTAAGCTCGATGCAGGATGGCATCTATATTCGCAATACACTTCGCCTGAAGGACCGCTTCCTATCGACTTCGTGTTTGAAGAGAGTTCCGACTATCAACGTGTCGGCAAGGTGCAGGAACCTACCCCCCATGAGGAGATGGACCCCGTGTTCGGTTGTGTCGTCAAGTCGTTTGGCGGTACTGTCTCGTTTCGTCAGAAGATAAAGAAGGTCAGCGAGAAGGACTTCACGGTGAAGGGGACGTTCAGCTACCAATTATGCAACGATGGAAGTTGTATAGCTCCAGAAGACCGCGACTTCGCTTTCAAGGTGAAGGGTGCCGTGAAGGCCGAAGCTGTTGCAGCTACGGGTCAGTCCTCTGAGGAAGAACAGTTACAACAGACTGAGGTTGAAGAACCGCAGGAGCAACCAGAGGAGACCGTTGTCGCAACACGTGAAGCCGACAAACAGTCTGAAAAGAAAAGCCAAAGTCTTCTTATGATATTTCTGTTGGCTATAGGTGGTGGCATACTTACCATGTTCACACCCTGCGTCTTCCCAATGATTCCGATGACGGTCAACTTCTTTATGCATAGTGGTGACGACAAACGCAAGAGCCGTCGTCAGGCCTGGTTCTTCGGCTTCTCAATAGTATTTATATTTGCAGTGCTTGGTGCTGTGCTGGCCCTCATTTTTGGACCCGAAGCCCTATACTTTATTGGTACGCACTGGATTCCCAACCTTATTTTCTTCGTCGTCTTTTTTATTTTTGCGTTGAGTTTCTTTGGCCTCTTCGAAATCAAGATGCCTGAGAAGTGGATTAACACCAGTGATGAGCAGGCCGACAAGGGCGGCTGGCTGGCACCCTTCTTTATAGCACTGACCACGGTGCTTGTGTCGTTCAGCTGCACAGGACCCATCCTTGGTGCAGCTTTAGTTGGCCTCACCACCAGTTCGACTGACCGCTGGGTGAGCTTGATTACCATGCTTGGTTTCGGCATAGGTTTTGCTTTGCCGTTCACGTTGCTGGCCATGTTCCCGCAAGCCCTCAAGAATATGAAGAGCGGCTCGTGGTTGAACACGGTCAAGGTATCGTTCGCATTCCTCGAGTTGGCCTTTGGATTAAAATTCCTCCAGATGGCAGACCTCTATTGCAACTGGGGCTTGTTGCCACGCGACATATACTTGGCCTTGTGGATTGTCATATTCGGTATGTTAGGCTTCTATCTGCTCGGCAAGTTACGCTTTAAGGGCGACGATGAGGTGAAGGAAATAGGGACTCTGCGTCTCTTCCTTGCCATCGCGGATCTGGCTTTCGTGGTTTGGATGATACCCGGCCTTTGGGGAGCCCCACTGAAGAGCCTCAGTGGCTTTCTGCCCCCACAGTCGAGTCAAGAGTTCGACATGGAGCGCCTTGTAGCTGAAAATAGCGGAGTCTCATCCGAAGGGACTATACAAATTGGCAAACTCCCTGCCAATCGTAAGTATGCTGACAAGTTGCATGTTCCATTAGGATTCGAGGCTTTTTTCGATCTTGATGAAGCCAAGGCCTTTGCTCGCCAGCAGGACAAGCCTGTATTTATAGATTTTACAGGTAAGACTTGCGCCAACTGTCGCGAGATGGAACACTATGTGTGGACTGACCCTGAGGTGAAGCGTCTGCTCAACGAAGAGTTCGTCATGGTGTCGCTTTTCGCCGACGAAAACACTATCGAACTCCCCGAAGACGAATGGGTGGTCGATGCAAAAGGTCGCACCTTGAAAACTCTGGGACGCAAGAACCTCAACTATCAAAAAACGGAGTTTGATATGAATGCGCAGCCATATTATGTTATCGTGAATGCCGACGGACGTGTGCTTACAAAGGAAAACTACAAGTATGATCGTGACGTGAAAAAATTCGTGGCTTGGCTCAATGAGGGGATAGAAAACTACAGAAAATGAAAAAATACATTGTTCTCGTGAGTGCTGCCATCTTGACTAGCACCATGTTGATGGCCGCCCCTGTTGACAAGAGTGTCACACGGCATGTGGCTGTTAATTTCTGGAACACATACCGTCAGTCGGGACTTAAGCCCATCGATAGCACCAATATTAAGCTTATCGAGAATGATGACTTCCCGTATATAGACATCTATAGTGTCGACGGGGCAGGTTTCGTTGTTGTAGCCGCCGACAATAGTGTGCCGCCAGTGCTGGCTTATTCGTTTGACAGTCCGGCAAAGGACGAGATGCATATATCGGTGAAAGAATGGATGACCGACTACAATCGGCAGATTGCTCTCGCCTACGAGACAGGGCAGGAAGCCCGACCTGAAGTTGCTGCCATGTGGCAACGCCTGTTGACAGACACGGCTCTGGAAGTGCCGCTGTCACTCACCGATATTCCGGCAATGCTCGAAACTACGTGGGACCAGGGTGATCCATACAACAAGTTTTGCCCCTTCGATTCTAACTACAACGAGCGGACGGTGGTGGGTTGTACCGCTACCGCCATGGCACAACTGATGAAATACTGGAACTATCCAGCCTACGGTGACAGTAGCCACTCATATACCCATCAGCTCCATGAGTGGGCCTATGATTACTCCGTATCATATGGAACTCTCAACGCTGGTTTCGAACGGACGACATATATATGGGAATATATGACGCCGGCGCTGATATTCAACTCTCCGAGACGCAATATTGATGCGGTGGCCTTGCTCTCGTACCACTGCGGTATTTCGGTGGATATGCAGTACGGCCCCAGCGCTACGGGTGGAAGCGGTGCTTGGACAATCTCTTACGGCGACAGTGACCGTCCGTGCTCGGAGAACGCATTGCGTGACTATTTCAAGTACGACCCCAGCCTTCACGGCGAGGAGCGCTCGTCATATTCGTTCGAGACGTGGAAATCTATGATTGATGCCGACCTTGAAGCTGGGCGTCCTATCCTGTATACTGGCAGTGATGATGGTGGTGGACACGCCTTCGTTTTAGACGGCTCGGACCTCGATGGCCGTTATCATTTCAATTGGGGCTGGAGTGGCGCCTACGACGGATTCTTCCGCATCGACTCGCTATACCTCGGCGGCGGGGGCATTGGCACTACACACACCTACTCGTTCAACTATTACCAGACGGCCCTTTTCAATGTCTTTCCGGGTACAGAGGAGGTCTTCGACACGGTGGATCGCCACGATACTGTGTGCAACAATGAACAGTGGTTCCAGTTCTATGAGTATGAACTTCCTGTCGAGGATTCCTCCTACGTCCTGCGTCATCTTGACACGGTCTTTAGACTCGATGTAGCGGTGATGAGGAAGCGCTACGCCTACTTCGACCCTAACGGGGGTGATGGCTCGCGCCGCACACAGGTATATTGCCCTGTTTCCGGCTTGGAAATGCCTGAAAATACGTTTAACCGCGATGGCTACAAGTTTATAGGGTGGAGTACCTCGGCGACCGGTGCAGACGTGCTATACCAGCCCGGAGATGTTGCCCCTATACGCTACAATGTACTTTTCTATGCTGTATGGCGCGACACCAACGATCTGGCCGGCATAAACGCCGCGTCTGCCGACGGCGTGGTTGACGTATGGCCAAATCCGACGCTCGGACGTGTCACCATAGAACTGGGCCATGATGATTGCGACATGACACTTTTCGAAGTCTGCGGTCGTGTTGTTATGCGCAAGAAAGGCTTGCACGGAAAGGCTGAAATCGACCTCGAAGGGTTGCCTGCAGGTGTATATCTGATGCGGTTGAGCAGTAAAAACGGTGTTTCTAATATCCGTGTAATCAAAGAATAGTAAAATAATTGCAAGAAAAATTTGGTAGGTAACGGAAAAAGTCGTACTTTTGCACTCGATTTCAAAAGGAAATCAGAGAGTGCGGGGTAGAGCAGTGGTAGCTCGTCGGGCTCATAACCCGGAGGTCATTGGTTCGAATCCTTTCCCCGCTACCTAACAGAGAAAGAGGACAAGTCATAAGGCTTGTCCTCTTTCTTTTTATCTGTCTCCCTGATGCCGCTTCATGAATTGGCCCTGCGTGCCATCTCGAAGAGTGCTGCCGGAAGGTGGCAGTAGCCGTCGGGATGCTTGTCCAAATAGTTCTGATGCGACTCGTCGGCGGCGTAGAACACGTCGAGTGGTGCCACTTCTACTGCCAGAGGGCTGGAGTAGTTCTGTTGCACTTCGTGGCAAATGTCGTCAATCGTGAAGCGGTCTGCCGGCTCTATGTAGTAGATACCGGTGCGGTAACGGGTGCCTTCGTCCTCGCCTTGCCGATTGACAGAGGTCGGTTCAATGCTAAGGAAATAGAGGCGCAGGAGCTTTTCGAGCGGCAGTACTACGGGGTCGTAGACCACGCGGACCGTCTCGGCATATCCGGTGCGGTCGGTATAGACCTGCTCGTAGGTCGGCGCCGCACCCTCGTTGAAGGTGCGGTCGCCGTTGGCAAAACCGGTCTCCGTTTCCACTATTCCACGAATTTGCTTCAGGTAGTGCTGTGCACCCCAAAAGCACCCGGCTGCGAGAAAGATAGTCTTGGTCATCAGAGTTTGTTGTTCGAGCCGAGTACGTTGACAATCTTATGGATATACATCTTCTTCATACTCTCGCGGGCAGGTTTGAGGTACTGGCGCGGGTCGAAGTGGTCGGGGTGCTCGGCGAGGTGTTTGCGTATGGCGGCAGTCATGGCCAGACGGCTGTCACTGTCGATGTTTATCTTGCAGACAGCGCTCTTGGCGGCTTTGCGCAGCTGTTCTTCCGGAATGCCGACGGCAGCCTTCAGGGCGCCTCCGTTGGCGTTGATGGTGTCGACCTCGTCCTGCGGCACCGAACTGCTGCCGTGGAGCACGATGGGGAAGCCGGGCAGCTTCTTCTCGACGGCTTCCAGCACATCGAAGGCGAGGGGAGGGGGGACAAGGCGGCCCGTCTGCGGGTCCACCGTGCACTGCTCGGGTTTGAACTTGTATGCTCCGTGGCTGGTGCCGATGCTGATAGCCAGCGAGTCGCAACCCGTGCGCGTCGCGAAGTCTATCACCTCCTCCGGTTTGGTGTAGTGGCTCACCTCCGACGACACCTCGTCCTCTACGCCGGCCAGCACGCCGAGCTCGCACTCGACGGTGACGTCGAACTTGTGGGCATATTCCACCACCTGACGCGAAATCTTGATGTTCTCCTCGTAGGGCAGGGCGCTTCCGTCGTACATCACACTGCTGAAGCCCATGTCGATACACGACTTGCAGGTCTCGAAACTGTCACCGTGGTCCAGGTGCAGCACAATCTGGGGGTTGGGGCAGCCAAGCTCCTTGGCATATTCCACCGCTCCCTCGGCCATGTAGCGCAGCAGGGTAGGGTTGGCATATTCGCGAGCACCCTTGCTAACCTGCAGTATCACAGGGCTCTTCGTTTCTACAGCGGCCTGGATGATGGCCTGCATCTGTTCCATGTTGTTGAAGTTGAAGGCCGGAATGGCATAGCCTCCGTCAACGGCCTTGCGGAACATCTCCCGGGTGTTGACAAGACCTAACTTTTTGTAGTCTACCATATTGTTGATTGTTTTGTGTGTTTGTTATTGTGTTGCCGTCTGGCCTCCTGGTTGGGTGCCGAACGATTTTGCAAAGATACAAACAATAATTGGAATGGCAAAAAGTTTTTTCTGATTTCGGCCTTTTCACCCCTCCGGCAACGGAGTTGCTGCCCGCCCCCAAGCCGAAAATAGCCTCCGCTACACCCTAACCATCCACCAACTCCGCCCCCTCTCTACCCCCTCTCTGGGTCCTCTCTGGGTCCTCTCTGGGTCCTCTCTGGGTCCTCTCTGGGTCCTCTCTGGGTCCTCTCT
>Ga0310697_10001528_pt1 | contig 26758 bp, 20 predicted proteins | sample 172DNAGHGlowgp2_FD_203883 | JGI IMG/M metagenome (GOLD analysis project Ga0310697, IMG submission 203883) | Sheep rumen microbial communities from Palmerston North, Manawatu-Wanganui, New Zealand - 1728 DNA GHGlow gp2 (v2) (version 2) | ecosystem: Host-associated > Mammals > Digestive system >...
TTTACCAAATAATGAAAAAACATCTTGAAAATATAGCAAAATAGGCGCAAAAAAATCTAAAATATGCACGAAACTGTGCTTTTTGTGAATAATTTTTCGTAACTTTGCAAAGATAAAATCGAACCATATGGCAAAGAAGATTCTATTCATCAATCAGGAGATTGTTCCCTATGTTCCCGACAGCAACCTCTCGCTGATGGGTAAAGCACTACCCCAAGTCATGCAAGATGGCGGTCATGAGATACGCACATTCATGCCTAAGTGGGGCATCATCAACGAGCGTCGCGGTCAACTCCATGAGGTGATACGTCTGTCAGGCATGAACCTGATTATTGACGATACAGACCATCCCCTGATTATCAAGGTGGCAACCATTGTGGGAACCCGCATACAAGTGTACTTCATCGACAACGAGGACTACTTCACAAAGCGCAAGATGGAGCAGGACGAGAACGGCAACGACTATGCTGACAATGGTGAGCGTGCCATCTTCTTCGCCCGTGGTGTGCTGGAAACCGTAAAGAAGCTACGCTGGGTGCCCGATATCATTCACGTACAGGGATGGATGAGTGCAGTAGTACCTCTCTACATCAAGACGGCCTATCGTGAGGAGCCCTCATTTGCCAATACCAAGGTAGTGACGTCGCTGTTCCCCAAGACCATCACCGCTGATTTTGGCGACAACTTCAAGAAATGTGTAGAGTTCCGCGAAGCCGATGCCAAACTGCTGAAGAAATATAACGATACCTTCGACTTCGATGAGTTGAACAAGATGGCTATCGACTATAGCGACGGCGTCATTGCAGCACATAAGGATGTCAATGCTGATCTTCTGAAGTATGCCAAAGCCAACAACATCCCCACCCTAAAATATCCTGGTGAGGACTTCTATTGTGCATACGAGGATTTTTACGAAAAGATATAAGTAAGGAAAAGAAATGAAAAATTGGATAATGGTCGGGATTGCGCTACTCATAGCAGCAATCTCGTCGTGTAGTGAAGACACATCAACACTGGGCTATTCGCTGACGAGCGTAGCAGACAGATTCACCACAGAGACAGACACCTTTGATATCACCACCCGCTCCATAGCGTCTGGCGCAGTTCTGTCGCGCAACGCCTATTCATACTTAGGTCGTATCAAAGACCCTGAGACGGGTACCTATATCAAGTGTGACTACTCTACGCAATTTTCTATCCTTGAATCTGAGGCAAGCAGCCTCTTCAAGAGTAGTGAAAGCATTGTCGGACGTGATGAGAACGACCTGCCTATTGTCGACTCTTGTAATGTTCATATTCTGATTAACACCATTCAGGGCGACTCGCTGACAGCGATGAAACTTGAACTCATGGAGCTGACCGCCCCCATGAAGAGTACGGATGCCATCTATACGGACTTCGACCCCGAAGCCAATGGTCTCATCCGTAATGACGCAGGAGCCGTCAGAAGCAACAAGGTCTACACAGCCAGCGACCTGACACTCAGCGACAGCATGCGTAACGTCTATCGCACTGGTGCGTACTTCGCCTATGTCAAGGTGCCCCTCAACAAGGAGTATATTGACAAGGAGGGCAAGAAGTACAACAACTACGGCACATACATCATGCGTAAGTTCTATGAAAATGCCTCGCTCTTCAAGAACTTCAACACTTTCACGAACAACGTATGTCCTGGTTTCTATATCAAATCGACTGACGGACAAGGACTTATCATCGAGGTTGCGTTCACTCAGTTGAACATGTACTATCGTTACAAGTCTGACGATAACATTTACGCTGCCACCTGTTCTCTCAACTCCACCGACGAGGTACTCAAGGCCACACATGTCAGCAATGACCAGACAGGTATTGACCAACTAGTGGCTACCGACACCTGCACTTATCTGAAGACGCCTGCAGGCATCTATACGGAGGTGACACTTCCCATTGACGAGATTAAGAAAGGGCATGAGAACGACACCATCACGTCGGCAAAGGTTGCCTTCACGCGCATGAGATCTCGCAGCAACACCTCGGAGGTCATCCTTGAAGAGCCTACAAGACTGTTGCTCATCGAGCGTGACAGCCTATATACTTTCTTTGAGAACAATGGAACGCCAGACAACATCACATCCTATCTGGCAACGTACAACTCTTCGCAAAAGACGTATAGCTTTAACAACATCTCTTATCTGATAAACCGCATGTATGCACGCAAAGGCAAGTCAGAAAACTGGAACAAGGCCGTACTCATCCCAGTAGAGGTGGAGACCAGTTCAACGACGTCGTCAACATCGTCATCAGGTATTGCCAACGAGATGAATGTGAACAGTGTACGTCTGGTGGGTGGTGCGAATAACAAGCATGCACCCATCCGTATGAGCGTCATCTATAACGTCAACAAATAGCCTGCTACAGGAAGAACACCATGGCAGACAACTTCTTAGAGAAACACTTCGAGGAGTATGAGGCCCGCAAAGCAGCCTACCTCCGCAAGAGGAAGCATCTACCCAAAGTAAAGTCTCGCCTTCCGGAACGTCCGGAAGACGAGGCTTTATAGTTTTCTGTTTGTTTGAGTCGTTTAACTAGGCCTACCCTACTATCGTATACCTTGCGAACTTCAGCAGCAGCTGTTTGACACCAGCATTCTTGAAGTTTACCGTAGCCTTGGTATTCTCCCCACTACCCTCTACCTTCACAACAGTACCGATGCCAAAGCGCTGGTGTTCTATGACGTTACCCTCCTTTAGTCCGATATTACCAATAGCAGACTGTGGTGCAGGAGTCTCCTTGCGAACAGGCACCAAGCGCGGCTTCACGTCGGCAATAAACTGCGTAGCCACAGGACGTGGGTTCTGTGAGTTTCTAGAAAAACCTGTGCTCTTTGGCAATCCAGGGATACCTGAGCCCCCTTCTACCCTCAGCAAACTGGGGTCTATATCCTTGATAAAGCGGCTTGGCGTATCATATTCCATCTTACCATAACGGAAACGGTTCTGCGCACACGTCAGGATACAATGTTTCTCAGCACGTGTGATGGCCACATACAGCAGACGGCGCTCCTCTTCCAGTTCACGCATCGAACCCGTACACATCGGTGACGGGAAGATATTCTCTTCCAAGCCAACAACAAAGACGGTGGGAAATTCCAGACCCTTGGCAGCATGGACGGTCATCAACGTCACCTTCGGCTGTTCCTCATCACCATCGCTGTCAAGGTCTGTCAACAGCGCTACTTCCTGCAGGAAGTCACTGAGTGCTATTTCGTCGCCACGGTCTTCCTCTTTGCGAGTCTCCACAAAGTCCTGCATACCGCTCAGGAACTCCTCTAGGTTCTCCTGACGCGACAAGTCCTCTGGATTGTTCGAGCCGTAGATATCCTTGCTGATACCACTTTCCATAATAATAGCGTGACCAAGAGCATAGGCATCCTCCTGACCAATACGTACTGTCCAGCCCTCTACCATTTGCTTGAAGGCATCTATCTTGTTCAGCGTGCCCTTGGAGAGATTCAAATCGAAGACGATGGGTTGCTGGATGACACTCCAGAGGCTGACATGATGCAGATTGGCTGTCTCCACAATCTTAGCCACCGTTGTATCACCGATGCCACGTGTCGGATAGTTGATGATACGACGCAGAGCCTCCTCATCATTGGGATTAGACACCACACGGAAGTAAGCAATGACATCCTTGATTTCCTTGCGCTGGTAGAAACTCAGACCACCATAGATACGATATGGGATACCATCCTTTCGCATCTGTTCCTCAAAGGAGCGGCTCTGTGCGTTGGTACGATAGAGAATGGCAAAATCGTTGTACTGTGCTTGGTCCTGTCGACGGATTCGCTTGATGTCATTACACACGATGATAGCCTCTTCCCTATCGCTATAGGCAGGCTTCAAGGTCAGTCGCTCGCCCTCCTCATTCTCGCTGAACACATCCTTGTGTATCTGTCGTTCGTTCTTGCGTATCAGGCTATTGGCAGCCTTCACGATAAGCTGCGTGGAACGGTAGTTCTGCTCCAGCTTAAAGAGGCGCGAACCCTGATACTGCTTCTGGAAATTGAGGATGTTATCGATATTGGCACCACGGAAACTGTAAATGCTCTGTGCATCGTCTCCCACCACACAGACACGTCCGTGCTCGCAGGTCAACTGCAAGACGATCTCCTGCTGGGCGTAGTTCGTATCCTGATACTCATCGACCAGCACATAGCGGAAACGCTCCACATATTTCTGGCGGACATCCTCATGGTTCTTAAACAACAGGAAGGTCTGCACCAGTAGGTCGTCGAAGTCCATGGCATTAGCCTGACGACAGCGCTCCACGTACCTATTATATATATTACTCACCTGCGGACGTTTCTTCTGTGCATCATCAGCGGCCCACGAACTCACCATATATTGTTGCGGCAACAGCAGGTGGTTCTTTGCCATCGATATACGGTCAGCCACCGAGGCAGGCTTATACGTCTTGTCGTCCAGCTGCATCTCCTTGATGATGTTTTTCACGAGTGACCGCGAGTCAGACTGGTCGTAGATGGTAAAATTACTGTTGAAGCCGATTTTGTCGGCTTCTGCTCTAAGGATGCGCGCAAAGACAGAGTGGAACGTGCCCATCTGCAGATAGCGGGCCTGCTCCTGCCCTACCAGTCGACCGATACGCTCCTTCATCTCGCGAGCGGCCTTGTTGGTAAAGGTCAATGCCAGGATGTTCCACGGCTGATAGGCATGATTAGCTAACAGATAGGCAATCTTATACGTCAACACACGGGTTTTTCCAGAACCGGCACCCGCTATAACCAACTGCGGGCCGTCACAATAAGTGACGGCCTCGCGTTGTCCTTGATTCAATTGTTCTAATAATTCTTCTGTCATGAGCATTAGCGGATTACCGTTTTCTGTCCGTTGATAATATAGATACCCTTGGCTGTTGGCTGCCCACTGGCAAGTCTACGGCCCTGCAAATCGTAGACCACGCTACTCACTTCTGCATTCTTACCTCTTACCTCTATCACATCAGTGGGTTCTTTATCGGTCACATCCAGTGTAGAGCCTTCAGCATCACTAAGCAGATAGGCCTGGAAGGGTTTAACGTAGTCAGCAGCTTGGATACGTTCGAAGGTAATCTTCTCCGGATCATCATCAGACACAAAGATGAAAGCCTGTGACTCGCCCGCACCATAGAAAGAACTGTAGCAACCAACCAGCTTGGCGGTATTTTCTGCACGTCGGGCAAATGCCAACTGTTCAGGTATACTCATCTCCATAACACTGCGGTTGTACAGTTGTGTACCATCGGCGGCAGCCTTGAAGAGGTATGGCGTATGAGCCTGGATATCTCCGTCAACCTCCTTCACAAACACCTTTCCGTCAACAATCTTCTCCACGGTATAGAACGTGCCAAAGAGATGCTTGTCGGCAGCATTGATGGGGAACGGCAGGTAGAGCGTCGACATCTCATCCTTCTTAAACGAACGGTCAAAGTTGACAGCACTGGCAATGAATTTGCCAGAGATTCCGAACGACTCGTCCTTCTTCATATTGCCATCAAGCTGAACATTTTCGCAGATGTTACCAATAATGACATTCGGTTCGTCAGTAGTGTTACCCGCTGGCAGATAGATGAACGTGTTCTTCGAGACGCCCATAAACGGACCTGCCTTACGACTGACCTGCACACCTGTAATCTGGCTGTTACGCAGGTCGATATACTTGAGGAACGGGAAACCGTCGAACGCTCCGTCAGCAAGCGTCGTTACCTCGCTATTCTGAACTGTCAACGTTCCATCCGCCATATCACGGACGACATCATCAGATGTCATAGCAACCGGCTGAGCCTCGACTTTACCTTCGGTGTTTGACTGCTGCACATTCATAATATTGACACCCACAGTCGACAAGCCCACCGTCACCGTAGTCTTCTTACCAGCACGATGGTCGCGTCCCTCCGCAGACTCGACAGCAGGACTAGCGTTATAGATATACACATAGGTTGCCTGAGTACAGGCGTAAGGTATTTCGAAAGCTGTATATTCCATCACACCAGTAATGACAAACGGAACCTGCGTACCAATCTTCACATGTATGACACCCTCCTCGCCAGTCTTGGCGGTGACAAGCACATTACCCGTACCGGCAGGAATCATGAAGGTCACACCAGCGAAATGTTCAGCAAACTCTTCCGTACCAGGGGTATAACTGTCTACAATCTCATTGATGTCGTCCTCAGCCATCGTAGAACCTAACACCACACTGTTCTCCTGCGTGTCTATGCCGTCTTCATTCTCAGCATCAAGCGTATAGAGCACGTCATTGATAATGGTATTGCTAAAGTCGTCCGTCTCACCCGTCTCACCCAGGTCAACGGTATTCTCAGGTACTTTCTCGTCAGCAATAGGCTTCACTGGAGTACTGATTACAGCCTCCTGACCATCGTAACTACCAGATAGCAATGTCAGATTCTGCTCAAAGATGATGAGATTGAATCCTGCAATACCAGGAACCTGTGCCTCCATCCCTAACGTCAATGTACCAGCGTCGTTACCATCGGTGGTAAAGGTCAGGTTACCGCCGTGTCCCTTAAAGAGGAATCCGTCACTGGCGGTCATGCTGTTACCTTCTTTCAGATAAACAACCATATTATCCATCCACGACTCAATGCTAACATCTTGCGAAGCCAACTTTGTGAACACAAGCCTGTTATTGGAGGCATTGAACTTCATGGTTCCACCATCATTCAAGATGTCGCCACGGTTCTTCTCAGTAACCATTCGGTCATTCACCAGGAAGAGGTTGTTAGCCTGTGCACTTTGAAAGTCGACAACGACCTCATAGTCGAAGTCATCCACTGGATAGAACCTGTACTGTGTTCTGCCAGTCGGATTGACATCCGGATTCTCTGCTATCACCTCTATCGGTTCGGCCAGATTTGGTGATCTACGTGGACTCTGCGCACTACCGCCCGCAACAGTCTTGTAAACCCTGATGTTGTCGACAGTGATGTAGAATCCAGTGGCAGGCGACGTGGTCAGCTCGTAATACGACTCCTCGAAAGAGTAACTTACGTCACCCTCTCCCGTCTGGTGGATTACTACCTGTCCCTTAGCCCACACTCCTACATCATAGAAGAGGGCCAAGGCCAGGAGAATCACATATCGAATAATTCTATTCATAACAACTCATATTAGAATCTCATCCTTTCCATTACTTAACAACGACCTTGCGACCGTTTACGATATAGAGGCCCTTAGCAGGCTGAGCAACCTTACGGCCCTGCAGGTCGTAATATTGACCATTAGCTTTCAGCTGCTGCCTGTTGGCAATACGTTCAATAGCAGTTATCTCGTCGTCGTCAGCGAAGCTAATAGACAGACGGGCATTAGCATTCACATCCATGCCTACAGGCAGATAGCTACGGTTAGCAGGAATTGTACCGCTGTTAGTCTTCACGAACTCATCGTTGTACAACACATAAATACTCTTGCCCTCAGTAGCCAAAGCCTTTACAGACGTAGCAGCAGTAATACCTTCCAAATAGTTGTTGGGCAGCTCGCTATGTGCTCCATTGTATGCAGCGGCAATGAAACCATCAGAAGCATAAGCAGGTTTCTCGCAGTTCAGCAGTACCCCCTGTCCTTCAGGAATAAAGCCAATCTCCTCAACCTGAACGGTTGACCCATTAATACTGGTCACTACATAGGCGCTGAGACCCTCAGGAACGGTCAAGTCTTCAGTAGCGCAATATGTTACCCAGCTGTTTTTCTCAGAGAAACTGAGAATAATCTCACGAACAATCTCGAAGGTTGTTGTCAGAGTGCCCTGATAGTTGCCCAGACCAGTAATGGTAGCGGTAGCAGTACCAACGTTAGTGTTGTTGGCATACTCAATAGTGAAGTCAACACCATATTCCAATTCATCCTCACCATCAGTCAGACCAAACATTCCATCGGCCAACGTCTGAGGCTCACCATTATAGACAAACTCTTCGCCTTCTTGCCAGATCATATCCTCTGTCAGCATCTTAGCCTCGATGGTAAAGGTTGCGTTGACGGGGTCGGAGTGGTAGTTTTCGTTGCCCTGCTCCAACTTCACATAGTAGATTCCTGCATTAACAACTACTTTAAGTTCGTTCGAACCTTTTGCACGTTCTGCCTCAGAAGCATAGTAACGTACAATAACAGAGCCCTTGTCAACACTATAATTTGTAAACTCCTGCTCTTCACCATTGTAGGTTACTGTCTGGTTGCTGGCAGTAATCACAGCATTTGCCTCAAGAATCTGGAAGGTCTTCGTGGCAGTAGTTCCTGCAGTAAAGTTGATGCCTGTTGCTGTCAGCGTTACCGTAGCTTCGCCAACATTGGTGTTATTGCTATAACCAACAGTATATTCAGCAGCATCAACGGTCTCGCCATTGAAAGTCACAGTAACGGCAGGCTCAACGGCCTTGCCCGTATAGGTCTGGTCGGCAATGTTGGCAATAGTAACGCCAGAAAGATTAGCCTTGGCGATAGAGAAGGTGTTCGTCACCTCTTTTCCCTGGTAGTTGGCAGTTTCAGCAATCACTGCCTTAACAGAATAGTTGCCTGCGTTCGTAGGAACGTCAGTAGTGTATTCCAAAGAAGGAGCCTCGGCGTTGGCATAGAAGTAGTTGACAGTACCATCACCCAGATTACCTCTCAAGACAGGAGTGTTAGCAGCATCGCCATAGGTCCAGCCTGCAAGCGATACAGTGGCGTTGCTCAGCTCAGCCTTGCTGATGGTGAAGTTAGCAGTAGCTTCGCCAGCCTGATAGTTCTCGGTCTCTGCCACAACAACTTTCACCGTATAGTTACCAGCATTTGTCGGAACAGTAGCAGAAAATTTATTCTCGTTAGCTACGCTATAGGTAAAGGTCTCTGTGCCTTTGCTCTCATTACCATTCACACGTGGAGCATTGACCTCTTCATTGTATTGGCCATATATCCAACCCTCAATCATCACGCTCAGCCCGCTCAGTGCAGCCTTGCTGATGGTGAAGTTTTTTGTAGCAGTACCGGTGTAGGTGTTCTTACCCGTCACAGTGACAGTAGCCGTACCAGCATCAATGTTATTGCTGTAATCAACCGTATAGTTGCTGCTTGCCAGCGTACTGCCACCCAGTGTGACGGTCACGGCAGGTTCTTTAGCTTCGCCATCAAAGACAAAGCCTCCCTGAGGCAACGTCAGGTTCAGCGTAGCACCAGCAATAGAGGTACGGGCTTTGAAGTTGGCTATCACCTCCACGTTGTAGTCCGAAGCAGGCATTGTAAACGTCCAAATTGTCACATCACTGGGATCGTAAGGAGATTGAGGAGCTGTCACTTGCAGATAATTGTCCATGCCGGGAGTAGTACGACGACGAGGAGCCTGTGCCATACCGCCCTCAATAGTCTTCTCTGCCGTGATGATATCGATGTAGTAGCCACTCGCGGGAGTTACCGTCAGTGTGCACACCCCATTCGTTTCACTTACCCTTGGCGTCACGGTACCTACAGTACTGCTTTCCACACCATTCAGCATGGTTACTACTGTGACCTCACCGGCCCAAACACTTGCTGTCGTCATCAGGACAGCCACTAATGCAACGATTTTCTTTGTCAGTTTCATATGTTTATCTTTTAATTATTGTTGACTAATTGGGTTATTATTTCACGATTTTCTTTTGACCGTTCACAATGTACAACCCGTTCTTCTTCGGAGCTACTACACGTTGGCCATTGAGGTTGTAATATTGGTTATTGGTTAATGTTTCACGGTTAACGTTTTCAACTGCCGTCGTTTCGTCCTCGAAGATGCTTAAGCGAGCACCAGCAGCTACAGTCTCATCAAACAGCAGATATCCGCGGTTGGCACCTATCGCCCCGCTTGTAGCACGTGTGAAGCCGTCGTTATAGAGCACATAGACACTACCTTTCAACGTTCTGACAGAGGTTGATGTCGTTGTACCTACCAGCTTATTGGTGGGAGCTTCCGGCTCTGCCTCCATATAGGCCTTAGCCACGATGGGCTCTGCCACTTCCGCAGTACGCTTCAGCAACACGCCCACGCCCTGCGGAATATAGTCGATGGCCTCGACCTGCACACCCGTCTTCGTAGCCTGCTTCACCACATAGGCCTGCAGACCATCGGGTGTCTCCAGGCTGTTCTCTGAAGCACAGTATGAAGCCCACTCACGGCTGTTCTGTGCATAAGAGATGTTCAGCTGCGTCTTGGAAATAACGGTATATTCAGCCTCCACGGGAATGCTCTTTACTACCCTTCCCGAGTCTTCATCAAGGATGTACGCCGACACCTTGCACGACTCCGTGACAGGAATACCCTTTGTCGCATCATAGCGCACAGAATCCGTCTTGTTGTCATCTATGTAGTACCACACCTGTGGCATCTCTATATTTTCTTGTAAGTTGTCGTCCCAAACAGAGGTCGTGCCCTGTTCAGGAATATTCTGCAGGAACACCGTAATATCGTCATTGTAAACAGAACTAGCGTCCACAGAGAAAGTCGGCTTCTCAATCACCTTGGCATATATCTCGCTGCTATACTGCCAATTTCTGCCAGGATCAGTATCCATGCCTGGATATATGGGATAAACATTTAGCACATATCTGCCCGTGCCAAGGGAGAATGTGCCGTCGGTAGTCTTCACGGGGTCGCCACCAAGCATGTTGGCATAATAGATGTCAAAGCCTTCGATCTCTTCCTCCAATGCGAATGTGAACACATGATCAGGGAAATACAATCCGCGCTCCTTCTCATTGGTAATAACCTTTGGAACGTTGAGTGCCACAATCATCGGGAACGAGCTGTTATACGAGTCCTCACGCATGCAGAGTCCATCATTGTATGTTACCTTGTCCTCCCCAAAGCCAATGAAGTATGGATCGGCATTATACCAGAAGTTCAGTCGGGCAGCGCCACGATTCTCTTCTGCCGACTTAAAGGTCAGCGTACTATTCTCATTAGTAGTCTTGATGGCGTAAGTCTGACTCTCCCCAATCAGGTTGATGTTCAGTTGAGCCAGTGAAGTAACGATGCTGACACGCAGGTCTCCATCGTTCTGTGCATAGTCAGGATTAAGATTCACATTATTCAGCGTCAGCGTATTTGTTCCCGGTTCAAAAGATGCTGTACCGTCACCGTAAATACCTTCACCCGTGATATTGCCCTTGTTACCCTCATATACAGGAACACCGCTAATGGTCAGACCATAGTACGAAGCAATCTGAGTTGACGAGAGAGGTACATAGTTGGCGATATAATTGACCACCTGCTTTATCGTCAGTCCTTCTTCAGAATCATACTTCACCTCATTGTCAGCAATGATTGCCAAACCATTGTCTGTAGTGCCAACACCCCAGACACCCTCTATCTCGCTGAAGCCTCCAGAGATGGCCGTTCTTTCATTATCAGTATTAGTATTCAACTGCAGCGAACAGGTCTGGTTGTCGCCCTTTGTGAATATCAGTTTAGGAGCCGCATCACCATTGCCGTTATAACGAATTGCCTCACAGCCTCCCATGCCGTAAATCGTATTCGTTCCTTTCAGACAGATGGTCAGGTCGGCCGTACCTGTATAGTCAATGCCACAAGCCTCCATCGGCTCATCATCAGAGCCATCGTTACCTATCGTCGCACCATTCAGCGTCAGAGTGCTAGTCTCTGCGTCGTAGCTTACCTTGCCGTCGCCCAGCACATCGTCTTTATTAAACGGTGTTACTTCAACTCCTCCCACACGAACGCCCAACAGGCAATCAATCGTATGACTATCACCCTCGTGCTTGATAAATACGTTGGAATAAACTGGCGTTACTCCTTCGCCAAACAGGTTTTGTTGCAAATTGTTGATAAACAGACTACCCATCGACTCTTCATCCGTTGTAAAGGTTAACGTCATCGCTTCCACTGCCGAAGTCTTACTGAAAGTATGAGAACCACCGTAGATGGTGTTTTCACCAACGAGGAATACCGTAAGATTTTCTAAACCACTAACGATTGGGGCATCATATGCCCTAATTGACGCATTGTTCAGCGTCAGGGTATTCGTTTGGGGATTGAAAGACACCGTACCAGCAGTAATGTTATCGCCAGTGATGTTTGATGCATTCTCACTGTTCACTTCCACACCAGCGACGGTAATGCCGTAACTCACGGGAGGAGTATAGTTGGATATCGTCATCTGAAAATCGTAAGGGACACCGGCTTCAGCAAGGACACCGGCTTCCTGCATCTTCGTCTTATCGAGAGACATATTGGTTTGTGAGAAACCTTCCAGCAACCAATTGGTGGTAGCAGTCTGGCCCGACCATGAGAGTAGCAGTTTACTGCCTTCTGCCACCGTCACATTCAGAGAGCTCACCTGTCCACTGGCACCTGTATAGATAAAGCCCCTACTTGTAATTTCTTCATTGGTCTTCTTGGTATTCAGGTAAATATAGTTCAATCCTCCCTGAATATCGACATTCAGATTGGCGATATTGCTCGTTATCAGCGAATAGGAATTATAACTCTGATTCTCACGCTGAAAACCGGAAAGCGTGACCTTGTTGTTGGTTAAGTCGAAGCTTACACCGCTTATATCCGGGTTGTTCTTATTAGCATCATTGATGGCAGAGCCGTCAACAATCACATAAGGCTTAGAGACTTGGCAATAGTCCTTATCATCCATTTGGGTCGTAGTCGCAGACCAATAGTCTTCATTATCATAGGCAACATCAAACCAGTACTCCAAGTCCAACTTATAATTATTCGTTGTACCATAGCCCTGTAGTGTTGCACCCAACTCATCAGCACTAAAAGTCAGTGTGGCAGAAGAATTATTGCTATAAAAGAGGTAATGGCGATTTCCGTCACTATTATCAATATTGAATGTCGATACGCCGACGAGCTTGACATTCAGAGCGGCAAGCGACGAAACCACATTGCCATTCATGCTGACATTGTTCAGCGTCAGCGTGCTCGTTTGGGGTTCAAACGACATAGTACCAGCAGTGATATTAGCGCCAGTGATATTTCCTGCGTTAGCATCAGTCACTTCAACACCGGCGACGGTGATGCCGTAGTTTTCAGCCTGCATCCCTACAGACATCAAAAACAAGGCGATGAGGCACAGGAACCAGCGTCCGCACACACAATTGTCAATGGTTAGAGTTCTTTCCATAAGCATATAGTTGAATAAATTGATTACAATAAATCGGTAAAATCGCTGCAAAATTACGAAAAAAGAACGAATTATAGTAATATTTACACCTATTTAATATATAATTAACATAACAACACGCATGTCACGCTTTCTTTTACGCTTTGGACAAACACAAAAAAAAGAGCGATAATGCCTGCTGAATGATGTTTTTTTCGTATCTTTGCAAGCAAATTAAAAGTAATGACTGACAAACAAAGCAAACGGGACATTGCATTGGCACTGTCGAGTGGCGGTGCCAGAGGTCTGGCCCACATCGGAGCCATCGAGGAGCTGGAGGAACAGGGGTATCGGATTACCTCTGTGGCAGGCTGTTCGATGGGCGCTCTAATTGGTGGCGTCTATGCAGCCGGCAAATTGAAGGAGTTTCGTGAATGGATGAAAACCATTGACCGCAAGAAGATGTTGGAACTAACGGACTTCTCTTTTAGCTTAAACCACATTGTGAAAGGTACCCGTATCATCGAGGCCATCATGGAATTCGTACCCGACATGGCGATAGAAGACCTGCCCATCCCCTACTGTTGCGTAGCCACTGACTGGAAAAGCGGTCGCGAGGTAGTGTTCAGCAAGGGCAGTCTGTTTGAGGCCATCCGTGCCAGCATCTCCCTACCCTCGTTCTACGAGCCCGTACAGAAGGATGGGATGATACTGATTGACGGTGGAGTAATAAACCCCATTCCGCTAAACCGCGTAAAGCGTAAAGCCGGTGATATCCTAGTGGGTGTCGACGTCAGTGGACAGGACTACAAGACACAATGGGAGGTACAGCATAAGGCATCGGAGCGTCGGAGACACAGCAAGTCGCTGGCGGCCCAGGTGCTCGACAAGCTGATTCCCGACAACATCGATTTCAACTACTACACTGTCCTTTCGCGTACCAGTTCGCTGATGATTCGTCAGAACTCCATCCTCATGGCGAAGTTGATGAAGCCCGACATGCTCGTGGACATCCAGATGAGTCAGTATGACGGTTTTGACTACGATAAATCAGAGAAGTTGATTGCCATAGGAAAGACAAAAACATTGCAAACCATCAGCAAATACGAGGGCAAGGTATAAAAAGAGTAAAAAAACAAGTAAAAATTGCTTGTATATGAAAGATATTTACTACCTTTGCATCCGCTAACAAGAAGATAGGGGCATAGCCCAGTTGGTTTAGAGCGCTGCAGTCACATTGCAGAGGTCCCCGGTTCGAGCCCGGGTGTCCCTACCAAAGAAAAGAGACTCATTGGGAGTCTCTTTTTTCATTTTCTCGTTATCTCGAAACATCGAAGCATCGAAACATCGAAATATCGAAGTTTCGAAATTTCGAAAATATTACTTCGCGTAAGCGACGCTTCTTGTCTCGCGGATAACAGTAATCTTCACCTGACCTGGATAGGTCATCTCGTTCTGAATCTTCGATGCAATCTGTCCGCTGAGTGCCTCAGTCTCGGCATCGTCCATCTTGTCGGCACCAACGATGACGCGCAACTCACGACCAGCCTGGATGGCATAGGTCTTGGTGACACCAGGATAAGACATAGCAATGGCCTCGAGGTCGTTCAGACGCTTGATGTAAGCCTCAACAATCTCGCGACGAGCACCAGGACGGGCACCAGAGATGGCGTCACAGATCTGTACGATAGGAGCAAGCAATGTCTGCATCTCCATCTCGTCGTGGTGAGCACCAATGGCATTGCAGATATCAGGCTTCTCCTTATATTTCTCTGCAATCTTAGCACCGTAGATAGCGTGTGGATCATCAGTATCCTCATCGGGCACCTTACCGATATCGTGTAACAGACCGGCACGCTTAGCCTTCTTGGGGTTCAGACCCAGCTCGGCAGCCATGACAGCACAGAGGTTAGCGGTCTCACGGGCGTGCTGCAGCAGGTTCTGACCGTATGAAGAGCGATACTTCATCTTACCCACGATGCGAATCAGTTCAGGGTGCAGGCCGTGGATACCCAGGTCGATGGCGGTACGCTTACCCGTCTCGATGATCTCGTTCTCCAGCTGCTTCTTGACCTTGGCAACAACCTCCTCGATACGTGCGGGATGGATACGTCCGTCGGCAACCAGCTGGTGCAGGGCCAGACGACAGGTCTCACGGCGTACAGGGTCGAAGGCTGAGATAACGATGGCCTCGGGGGTGTCGTCAACAACGATTTCCACGCCGCAGGCAGCTTCCAATGCACGGATGTTACGACCCTCACGACCAATGACACGACCTTTCACGTCGTCGTTGTCGATATGGAATACGCTGACAGAGTTCTCGACAGCGGTCTCCGTAGCTACACGCTGAATGGTCTGGATGACAATCTTCTTGGCCTGGGCATTGGCGTTGAGCTTAGCCTCGTCCATGATTTCGTTGATGTAAGCCTGAGCATCGGTCTTAGCCTCATCCTTCAGCGACTCTACCAGACGAGCCTTAGCCTCTTCGGCGGATAGGCCAGAGAGTTCCTCCAGCTTAGCACGCTCCTGCAACTGCATCTTCTCCAGTTCTTCCTGCTTGAGGGTCAGCAACTTCTTCTCGTTGTCAATGCGCGTCTGCTGGTTATCCAGCTCATTCTTACGACGTCCCAGTTCCTCTTGGCGCTGGTTGAGAGAAATCTCACGCTGTTTCAGTTTGTTCTCGCTCTGCTGAATGTGCTGGTTACGCTGTTGAACCTCCTTCTCCAGTTCAGACTTCTTGTTCAAGAATTTCTCCTTGACCTCCAGCAGTTTCTTCTCCTTGATGACTTCTGCCTCTTTCTTGGCAGCATCGACCATCTCATTATATTTTCCCTTGATGACAAAGCGGAAAATCATGAAGCCAGCAGCGCCACCCAATATCAGAGCAGCGGCAATGGCAATAATCGCAACAATAATGTTCATAAATGTTATATATATGTAGTGTTAATGTTCTTGGACCCTCGCCCAGCACCTTATTCTTTCAGTGCTTCTTCAATCTCAGCGGTCAATCGTGCAAGAACATTATCATAGGGCGACGTATCATTATTCGCACGCTCCTTCTGATGCATCAACGCAATGTCGATGAGTGTCATCAGCGCTATGATATGATCACTCTTGCGCCCCTTATATGCCTGTGCATAGGCATTGTAGCGCTCGGTGATGAACTTAGCGGCTGAACGATAGTACTCCTCGTCATCGCGTTTGATGACGACTTCTATCTCTTCGTCGTAGACGTGCAGTCTGATATGTAATCTGTCCTGATTCTGTTCTGCCATGGCTTGTCTCTCCTTAGTTACTGATTTTCATCGCTGAGGATTGCAATGCACTTATTGACTTCACGGATAAGCTTCGACAATCGTTCCTTGGCACCATCCAGGTTACCATCGGTAATTTCAATCATCTTAGCCATCTTCAGTGAGTCATAGTCTGCCTGCTGCTGATTAATCCTTTCCTGCAACTCCTTGACCGTCTTCTTATTGGCTTCGAGCATGGCATACATCTCTCCATTCTCCTTCTTCAACTCCTGAAAACGGAGCAGGAGCTGGCGGAGACGAGTCTCGAACGTTGCCAAGTTTTTCTCGTTAGCAGTCATACTTTCTCACTTTATTCCACAAAGGTAATGTAAAAATATTGAAATGACAGCATTCCACCTGCCATTTTAATATTTTTTAATTGTGAATTCTCAATTCTCAATTCTCTGGCGCATGTTTCTCCTTTTTCGCCAACATCACAATGCGGAAAACGAAGTCAGTAACCCACTGCTGCGAGAAACCGAGTTTCTGGTCGTACTGGCGGATGCCCACCACCGTTTTCATGACTGCAGCATCCGTGAAATCATTCTTTGTAAAGATGTCATTCACAGTCTTTTCCGTCATCGTGCGGATAGCGTTTTTGAAGATGCTGGGCAGACGAAGTTTGAACTTCATCAGGTTACCTGTCAGCATCAAAAGGTCCTGTGAGAAACCAGAGAACTGATACATATAGGTCTGTATGTCCTGTGGTTTCTTACAACGCTTGCGGATGCTGCTCTCTATCTCCTTGGTGAAATTGTCGTCCATCTGATAGAGTTCCTTGAGCATCTTCTTACAACGTGTCTTCTCGGCCAGTCCCAGCTTATTGTTCTGTGTGGGAACCTTCAGCGTAGCCTTGAAAGTACGCAAGTCGGGCAGTGCCGCCAGATTGGTGATGCCCAGATCTGCTGCCATCACAGCCTGGAAATATACGCGAATCAGCGTCATGAAGTCCTCCATGCCACCAACCTTCTGTTCCTCCTCTTTCTTTCCAAAAAGTTTATTCCAAAAAGCCATATTATTCCTTATTTTAATAAAATCGGATGCAAAATTACAAAAAAATATGAATTATGCATTATGAATTATGAATTATTTCGTATATTTGCCGCCAAATATCGAAAAAGACTATGAAAGGTATCGTATTAGCAGGAGGCAGTGGAACACGCCTCTACCCCATCACCAAGGGCGTTTCGAAACAGATGTTGCCCATCTTCGACAAACCGATGATTTACTACCCGATCTCTACGTTGATGCTCGCTGGCATCCGTGAGATACTTATCATCTCAACCCCCTATGATCTGCCCGCTTTCAAGCGTCTGCTGGGCGATGGTTCGGAGCTGGGTGTACGTTTCGAATATGCTGAGCAGCCCTCTCCCGACGGACTGGCACAGGCCTTCATCATTGGTGAAAAGTTCATTGGCGACGACTGTGTCTGCCTTGTTTTGGGTGACAACATCTTCTATGGTGGTGGCTTTACAGGTATGCTGAAACAGGCGGTAGCCAGTGCTGAGGAGAAAGGTCAGGCCACCGTCTTTGGCTATTACGTCAATGACCCAGAACGCTATGGTGTGGCAGAGTTCGACAAAGACGGCAATTGTCTGTCTATCGAAGAGAAGCCTGCCAAACCCAAAAGCAACTACGCCGTAGTGGGTCTTTATTTCTACCCCAATAGCGTAGTCAATATTGCCAAAACCATCAAGCCATCAGCTCGTGGTGAGCTGGAGATTACCACTGTCAACCAGCGCTATCTGGAAGACAAGAACCTGCTGGTACAGACCTTGCAGCGTGGCTTTGCCTGGCTCGACACCGGTACCCACGACTCACTCAGCGAGGCCTCTACGTTCATTGAGGTCATCGAGAAGCGTCAAGGACTGAAGGTCGCCTGTCTGGAAGAAATCGCCTACAAGCGTGGCTGGATAGACCGTGAGCAGCTTCGCAAACAGGCTGAGCCCATGGCAAAGAATGACTACGGCAAATATCTGTTGCGCCTCTGCGAGACAAAATTATAAAGGCGGGCTACGCCCTAAATGATAATTGATAAATGATAAATGATAAATTGCTACCGCAGTCCATAATTATCCATTATCATTTATCATTTATCAATTAGCGAATGCGTCATCATTTATCAATTATCAATTATCATTTAGCGAATGCGTCATCAATTATCAATTATCATTTAGCGAATGCGCTAGCGTTATTGTGGGAACTCAATGATGCAACGGCTGAGTGCTTTGGGATTACCCATATCGTACATCGTACCATTCAGGCGCACACCTATCATGCCACTCTTCTGACGTACAGCCTCCAAGGCTGCAGTGAGTTCTATCTCCTTAGTAGTATCACCAGCCTCATCAGCTGCAGCGATGTCACTGGCCAGCTGGGCAAAGACATCGGGTGTCAAGATATATTGACCGAAGACGCTGTAGTACTCTTTCTGTCCCTCTCCATTGCGCACGCCCAAGAACTCCTCAGCATACGACGCCTTGGGTTTCTCCTGCATCACAGAGACGTTCAGCACCGTACGTTCCTTATCCTCCCATACACCACTGAGGATACCATAATGACTCACCACGGCCAAAGGAATGGGATGGATGCTGACCATCAGTTGGTTATAACGCTCGTACTCCTCAATCATCTGCAGGGCACAGGGTTTGTTAGTTGACGAACGGTAGAGCGTGTCACCCAAGAGCAGTAGTACGGGTTCGTTAGCAGCAAAATCTGCAGCCTGATAGACTGCATGTCCAAAGCCTCTCTTCTCGTACTGATAGACATAGCGTAGACGCTTACCGATATCCAGAATGCGGTTCTCATACTCCTGGGCCTCCGCATTGAGTTTGCGCAGGTGTTCATCAGACAACGGACGATCAAAGAAGTCCTTGTACAGCTGGCGTTCTTCTTCAGACCCCAACACCAGACAGATTTCCTCGACACCACTCTTCACCAACTCTTCCAAGAGGATGAGGATGACTGGACGCACCATACCATCGGGACATGGCATGGGGAAGAAATCTTTCTTGATGGTACGGGTGGCGGGATAGAGGCGTGTACCAAAGCCAGCCACAGGGATGATAGCCTTACGGACGGTATGTACGGGATGTACTGTCAAGGCATAGGCCTTCATACCCTTTCCGTTCAAATAGTCTATCAGCTGCTGCTGGGTCTCTGCATTACGTGCCAGGAACTGTACCGACCCATCGCCATGTGAACCAACGCCCTTACCACCATATACCAACGGCTGTATATTGGGGTCACGCAAGGTCTCATGCAGTTTTGGGGCACGCAAAGCCGGCGACATGGGGGCAACATACTTGTCGAACATCTCCTCAGCCTCCGTCATCAACTGTCCCAATGCCTGCACATTACCCTCAGCCATATAACGGGCTGCACGTCCTATTATCTCATGGTTCCACTCACCCAAGGCCTTATGCAGGTTTTGCTCAGCTTCCGTGGAAGCAAAGGGATACGACTTATTCAGGTCGGACAGGATGCGGATGGTATCCTTCGAAGCACACAGGTCGGCAAAGACCCAGTAGAGCGTCTTCTTCACATTCAATGCCTTCACCTCAATCTCGTCACCGTCGAAGGTCATCAGATTGGGTTTCACACCAAAGGCACAGGCCTGGTCCAGACGACCACAACGGCTAGATGTGCGCAATTCGCCCAGATAGGCGATGTTCATCTCACCCAGCGTGTTGAGGTTCAACTTATATAATTTATTGAATGCGCGTGCGACGAGGACACAGATGGCTGCACTCGATGACAGACCACTCTTCATGGGCAGCGTCATCTTCGTGATGCGGATACGCACACCACCCACCTTATACCATTCCAGCATATAACTGGCTACTCCCGCACAATAGCTGAAGAACGTCCCTGACTTGGCAACCCCCTTCAACTCTGCCTCGTTCATCTTACACGAGAAATCATTCCACACATCGGCAATCTCAGGAGCATCACTGTACATCTCGAAGATAGGCGACTTCTCCACCTCGGCATAGATACCCTGTTCGATACCTGTCACGATAGACGCTCCTGGCAGAATATCAGCATTCATGGTACGGTAGTGACCGGCCCAGTCGGTATGTTCACCGAAAAGGCAGAGTCGGCCTGGCACAAACAACTTTATCATATCTTTTTAGTAGTATATTTAGTAAATCGTTGCACAAAGGTACGCTTTTTTCGTTAAAAAGGGCATTTTTTTTGTGAAAAATTTTGCGAGAATGATATTTTTGCTTACTTTTGCAGCGGTAAAACATAAAAATTAGTTAATAACTTAAACATTTCTGCCTATCGAAAAAGCTCTACTTCATAACTAATAAAAAGGAAATATGAAGAATTATGCAAGTTGTACCGACGAAGCGTTGGCACTGCTTTACATAGATGGAGACAACAAGGCATTCGATGAGTTATTAGCTCGCAATCAGCAAAAACTCTTCTCGTATATCATGTTCGTGGTTCGTGACTCCGAGTTGGCTAACGACGTGTTCCAAGAGACCTTCGTCAAGGTGATTACGAAGTTGCAGGAAGGTAAGTACACCGATTCCGGTAAGTTTGCCTTCTGGCTGACGCGTATTGCCCATAACATCATTATGGACACCTATCGTCAACAGCGCGCGGCCCACATCATTGAACCGTCGGAAGACAACGACCTGAACAAGTTGAGTGGCAATCAGGTGATGGACCTGAACCGCGAGAACGAATATGTCAACACACAGGTGATGGACGACGTACGCCACCTGATGGACGCCCTACCCGCCCCTCAGCGCGAGGTTGTCTATATGCGTTACTATCAAGACCTGTCGTTCAAGGAGATTGCCGAGATGACGGGGGTGAGCATCAACACCTCACTGGGACGCATGCGCTACGCACTTATCAACATGCGCCGCATGGCCAAGCATCACCAGATTCAACTGAGCATGGAACTGTGACGCATGCGCTAATTGATAATTGATAAATGATAATTGATAGTGAACTGCGGTAGCAATTTATCATTTATCAATTATCATTTATCATTTAGGGCGTAGCCCGCAAAGCACGAAGTGCACTAATGGTAGCCTCCGGCGTAGGGCTATGGAACACATAGCTACCGGCAACCAGTACATCGGCACCCGCCTCAACGAGACGTGGTGCTGTTTCTTGCTGTACCCCACCATCAATCTCTATCAGTGCTTTTGAGCCACGTTCAGCAATCAACTGACGGAGCTGGCGCACCTTCTTGATAGTATTCTCAATGAACGTCTGTCCACCAAAGCCAGGATTGACACTCATCAGCAACACCATGTCAACATCGCAGATGATATCCTCCAGGACACAGACGGGTGTGGCGGGATTGAGCGTCACAGCAGCCTTCATGCCTGCCTGATGAATCTCCTGAACAGTACGGTGCAGATGGGTACACGCCTCGTAGTGTACGTTCATCATCATTGCCCCAAGCTTCGCCGTCTGCTGGATGTAATGCTCCGGGTGCACAATCATGTAGTGCACATCCAGCGGTTTCTTACACTTCTTGGCAACAGCCTCCAGAACAGGGAAGCCAAACGAGATGTTGGGAACAAACACACCATCCATCACATCCAGATGAAGCCAGTCGGCCTCACTGCGATTGATCATGTCTATCTCTTGGTCGAGATGTAGGAAGTCAGCTGCAAGCAGCGACGGCGAAACCATTGTAGCCATTTCTCTGAGTCTTCTTGTTGTTACACATTCTCGCAAACTGTTTGATAAACAGAATGGTGGATGGATTGGGAGTAAATTCGTTAAGCGTAAAATTCTTCATAGGCATACTGTATTTGAGTTTCTATTAGAGAAACGCACAGTAATACCCATTTATTATCTCATCGTACAAAAAATTTTTCAATCTTTGTACCGTTCAGGAAATCACGGGCTGTCATGCGCTTCTTTCCAGCCATCTGAAGCTCTACAATCTCCAGCCATTCGTCACCTGCAGCAACCTGCAGCGCTTTCTGCTCTACGCGAAGCGTGCCAGGTTTCTGGTCGGTAGCGCTTCCGGTCTTGCGAGTCTTGTAAATCTTCAGGACAGTCTCCTTGTCGTTGCCCACCAATGTGGTCCACGCACCAGGATAAGGACTCAGGCCACGCACGAAGTCGTAGACCTGTTTGGCAGTCTTCGTCCAGTCTATCTGACAGGTTTCCTTGAAGATCTTAGGAGCGGGCTTTAGCGCTTCGCTAATTGATAATTGATAATTGATAATTGATAATTCCTCTTGTGATATGGTTTGGGGGTGGCCATTGGCAGCGACGATAGCCTCGAGAGTCTCCAGACAGAGCTGGGCACCGAGGTGCATCAGACCGTCATAGACATACTCCACATCAGCATCGTCGGGAATAGGGAAAGACTTCTTCAGGATGATACGGCCTGTATCGATGTCATGGTCGAGGAAGAAAGTGGTCACACCCGTCTCTGTCTCACCATTGATAACCGCCCAGTTGATGGGGGCTGCACCACGATACTGGGGCAACAGCGCCGCATGGACGTTAAATGTGCCGTACTCCGGCATCGCCCACACCACCTCAGGTAACATGCGGAAAGCCACCACCACCTGCAGGTTGGCATTGTACGAACGGAGCTGTTCTACAAACTCCGGGTCTTTCATCTTCTCGGGTTGCAGCACGGGTAATCCATGTGCCACCGCATACTGCTTCACTGCCGAGGGTTGCATCTCTGTCTGGTGCCGTCCCACGGGTTTGTCGGGCTGTGTCACCACGGCCACCACGTTATAATTATTCTCTACCAGTGCCTGCAGTGTCTCTACTGCAAACTCCGGGGTTCCCATAAATACTATTCTTAAATCTGACTTACGCATTCGCTAAATGATAAATGATAAATGATAAATGATAAATTGCTACCGCTATTACGCATTCGCTAAATGATAAATGATAAATGATAAATTGCTACCGCTATTACGCATTCGCTAAATGATAAATGATAAATTGCTACCGCAATTGGATACTCAATCATACCATATTTTTCTTCGTAGTCTTTATGGAGGCTACTAATATACGTATTATTTCATCAACATCTGCTTTTAATGACAGATATAATTTTTCGTCTAAAAAATCGGCTCTATTTAAGACGACCAACCAATACGATGTTTCGCTAGCTTCTTTCAGAGCTATACTTAACTTGCTGACAAAATCCGCCTTACTCTGAGCTTGTATTCCTTCATGAATATTTGCCCCGATACTTGTACCGCTTCGAAACATCTGTTTAGACATAATGTATTCATTTTTCTCCTCCGTCAAATATTTATAACAGTTTGTCATTCTTATGGCAAACTCAATACTTTTCTCTGTCAATAAATTATCTTGGGTCATCTGCTATCTTATATATTGTAGAGTCATCTGTTTTGTTATCAATATGTTGTCGTTATCAATATGCTTTTTTTATATTGGCCTAAATAGGCGGTAGCAATTTATCATTTGTCAATTATCATTTATCAGTTAGGGCAAAGCCCGCCTTGCCCGCCTACTCCTGACTAAAGTCACGGACCATCTTACGATACATCGTGTACATACGCTTGCGCGAGATATAACCCTTTAGATGGTTTTCCATGTCGAGCACGGGCAACCAGTCGGCCTGTGTACGCTCAAAGGTCTTCATCACCTCCGTCATCGGTGTACTATCGCTCAGCACCGCAGCGGGCTCCACCATCAGCTGTTGCGCCTTGAAGTGGTCGTACAGCTCTGTGCGGAACACCACATGGCGTATCTTCCGGATGTCTATCTCCCCTAACAACGTTCCTGCCGCATCGGTCACCGGCAACACATCGGTATGCGAACGACTGATCTTATGAACCATCTGCCCCAGTTTCATATCCGCATCGACACATTGGAAGTCGCGATCGATGACAGAGTCCAGACTCATCAGCGTCAGTACTGCATGGTCCGTATGGTGCGTCACCAGTCGGCCCTGTTGAGCCAGACGAATGCCATAAATACTATGTGACTCAAAGATGTTGATGGTCAGATAGGCAGCCACAGAAACTATCATTAATGGCATGAAGAGGTTGTAACCGCTGGTTATCTCTGCAATGAGGAAGATGCCCGTCAGCGGAGCGTGCATAACGCCCGACATTACACCGGCCATACCCAGCAAGGCAAAGTTTTTCTCTGGCACATAGACACCTATCTGATTCATGTTCCACAGTCGCGAGAACAGGAAACCCGTAAAGCAGCCTATGAACAGCGAGGGTGCGAAGGTACCGCCACAGCCTCCGCCACCATTCGTCGCTGAGGTAGCAAAGACCTTCGTAAAGAGCACCAGCGCCAGATAGAGAATGATGTATTCACTGTGTCCATAGAACAACGAGCCATCGAGTATCTGGTTCCAGTCTGCTTCTGTCTTTCCGTTGAGCAAGAGATTGATAGAATGATAGCCCTCACCATATAGCGAAGGGAACAAGAAGATGAGTGTACTCAGTATGATGCCGCCTATGAGCAGTTTGACGTAGGGCTTGTTTTTGAAGCGTGCAAAAAGATTCTCGCAAAAGGTCATCGTGCGGATGAAGTATAGCGAGATGAGTCCACAGGTGATACCCAGCAGGATGCAGGCAGGAACGCGGTCTACGGTCCAGTCAGAATCCAGGTGGAACGAGAACAGCACGGCATTGCCGCTAAACAGATAAGTGAAACACGTTGCTGTCACGCACGATACGAGGATAGGCAACAGTGCCGACATCGTCATGTCAATCATCAGCACCTCCAACGTGAACACCAGTCCTGCTATCGGGGCCTTGAAGATGCCCGCAATAGCACCTGCGGCACCACAACCCACCAGCGTCATCAGCGTCTTATTATCCAGCCGGAACAACTGTCCCAGGTTAGAACCGATGGCCGAACCAGTAAGCACGATAGGTGCCTCGGCACCCACCGAACCACCAAAGCCAATGGTGATGGCAGAAGCGATGACGCTCGACCACGTGTTATGTCCTTTGAGTCGGGAACGGTTCGAGGAGATGGCATAGAGGATGCGTGTGATACCATGCGAGATATTGTCTCTGACCACATAACGCACAAACAGTGATGTCAGCCAGATACCCACCACCGGATATACCAGATAAAGCCAGTTGTAGGTGTCTGCATGGAAACTACCCGTCAACAGCGCCACGATGGTGTTGATGAGTCCGTGCAGTACAAAGGCGGCCACAGCAGACAGCACACCCACCAAGAATGCCAGAATGAGCAAGAACGTCTTGTCACTGACATTCGCCACGCGCCACTCATGCAAGCGCTGCAGCCACTGTGGTCGTACATCCCTATTCATTATTCACTATTCATTGTTCATTATTCACTAGGGCAAAGCCCGTTTGGCCGCTAATTTCTAATAATCGTCACTTCACCATCAGCTTTCAGTCGAATGATGCTGCTAGGTGTATGGGGCTTATGCTCCTGTCGACGGCTCCAGCAGACGTAGTCCACCTGTTCGATGATGCGAGGGTCTATATCGCAGTAGTTCTGGGCAGCAGGCTCGCCGCTGATATTAGCCGACGTGCTCACCAGCGCCTTCTGAAAACGGTAGCACAGTTCCTTGGAGAAAGGCTCGTTAGTAATACGGATACCCAGACTGCCGTCCTCAGCAATCAGGTTCGGTGCGAGGTTGATGGCTCCATCAAGAATGATGGTGGTGGGCTTGCCAGCCACCACTCCCGACGGTTCTCCGTCGGATCCTTTCAGGCTATCTATCAACTGCCAGGCCACATCGGGCACATTGCGGAAATAGCGCTGCATACGGGCATCGCTGTCCACCAGACATATCAGTGCTTTCGAGTCGTCGCGCTGCTTAATCTCATACACGCGCTTCACGGCCTCCACATTCGTCGCATCACAGCCAATGCCCCACACCGTATCTGTCGGATAGAGTATCACCCCACCCTTTCTCAGCACTTCTACCGCTTTCTTTATATCTTCTTCCCTTGTCATTCTCAATTTTCAATTCTCAATTAGAATTAAAATTCACTGGTAAAGTGAAATTTAATTCGCCCAAAATCTTGCTGCGCCATGCTGAGCACATAGCCGGAATCTGCGAGGAACACGTCGCGTCCCTCCTTGTCCTTTGCCATATACTGGTATTTGCGCTTCTTGAAGTTGTCCAACTCTTTCTCGTCGTCGCTTTCTATCCAGCAGGCCTTATACAGGTGTACGGGTTCCCAGCGACACTTGGCATTATACTCGTTCTCCAAGCGATACTGAATGACCTCAAACTGCAACTGTCCGACAGTGCCGATAATCTTACGGTTATTGAACTGGTTGACAAACAACTGAGCCACGCCCTCGTCCATCAGCTGGTCGATACCTTTCTGCAACTGCTTCGA
>Ga0310697_10001529_pt1 | contig 26755 bp, 19 predicted proteins | sample 172DNAGHGlowgp2_FD_203883 | JGI IMG/M metagenome (GOLD analysis project Ga0310697, IMG submission 203883) | Sheep rumen microbial communities from Palmerston North, Manawatu-Wanganui, New Zealand - 1728 DNA GHGlow gp2 (v2) (version 2) | ecosystem: Host-associated > Mammals > Digestive system >...
AGCCTTAAACAACAGCTTGACACAAACCTTCACCCCCCCCAAAAAAAAACCTACTACTCCACTGCCAGCTTACGGGTCGACAAACCCTGCGGCGTCACCACGGTGACGAAATACACCCCTGCCCTCAGGTCGGCTATGTCCATTGCTGTCATCCTGCCCTCCAAAACACCGCGCTTCACCACCCGGCCCGTCACGTCGCGCAACTCCACCCGGCAGCGCTCGCTGCACTCCACCCCCTCGCCTGTCACAACTGTCACCACACCCCTTGCGGGATTGGGCACCAGTTCAAACAGCAGACTCACCGTATCAACCTCCACTATCGACGAATATTCGTCAAAATAGGCCTCCACCAGCGTGTCGCACGCCATAAAGCTCTGAATGTTCGACGGCGAACCGTTGCCCCAGTGCAAAAACTGGTGACCGTGCGAGCCGAAAGCTTTCAGCTTCACCTCCTTACCCCGTATGTCGGAAAAGAGCTTTGTCTTGCTCGATGGCAAAAAAAGAATGCCCTGCCCTTGTGCCAGACACGGAAACAACAACCAGCATATCAGTGCAGAAAAAGAAAATAAGGCTTTTTCATACTATATGATTTTTCTGCAAATATACTTTTTTTGAGAAAAAACCGAAAAAACAGGGTCGCTTGCCCACAGTAAACCCGATGTAAAAACGAACAATCCTCTGCACTCGACCTGCACATGCTCTTCAGTTCTTCGACCCGGTTCAGAAAAAGAACCGACTAACTGCCGTATAAATGGGCAGGAAGGAACGGTGGCAGATCGGGCGAAGGTTTTGCGAGCATGGGGGGCATAAAAAAAGGTGTCCGGAACGCGTGTTCCGGACACCTTTTTTGATGTTGGTTAATGCGACGGCAGGCCTACGCAACCGGGGCGGAGCCGTGCTTGGGATTGTAGAAGACAAACTGGTCGTCGATTACGTCGATGATAATCGTGTCGTTGGTCTTGATTTTCTCTTCCAGTATCTGGCGGGAGAGCTCGTTGAGGATTTCGCGCTGTATGACCCTCTTTACGGGACGGGCGCCCATGGCGGGATCGTAGCCGATGGTGGCCAGGTGGTCTATGGCCTCGTCGGTTGCGCTGATGAGTATCTCGTTTTTCTCGAGCATCTTGGCGGCGTTGCTGAGCTGAATCTTGACCACTTCGCGTATCTGGCTCTTGGTGAGGGGGCGGAACATGACTATCTCGTCGATACGGTTGAGGAATTCGGGACGTACCTGCTGTTTGAGCAGTTCGAGCACGGCTTTTTTGGTTTCGTCGAGTTCGTACTCGGTGACGGGGCCGCCATCGAGGCGCTCGCGGATGATGTCGCTGCCCATGTTGGAGGTCATGATGATGACAGTGTTCTTGAAGTCGGCGGTACGGCCTTTGTTGTCGGTCAGCCGTCCATCCTCAAGCACCTGCAGCAGGGTGTTGAACACGTCGGGGTGAGCCTTCTCAATCTCATCGAAAAGCACTATACTGTAGGGTTTGCGGCGCACGGCCTCGGTGAGTTGCCCGCTCTCGTCATAGCCCACGTAGCCCGGAGGCGCCCCTATGAGACGTGAGACGCTGTGGCGTTCCTGGTATTCGCTCATGTCGATTCGCACCATCATGTCCTCATCGTCGAACATCACCTCGGCCAGTGCACGGGCCAGTTCGGTCTTGCCCACGCCGGTGGTGCCAAGGAAGAGGAAGCTGCCGATGGGCCTGCGCCCATCGCTCAAGCCGGTGCGGCTGCGGCGTATGGCGTTGGCAATGGTGCTGATGGCCTCGTCCTGACCCACCACCCGTTTGTGAAGTTCGTCCTCGAGGTGGAGCAGGCGCTCGCGTTCGCTCTGCATCATGCGTGTCACGGGTATGCCTGTCCATTTGGATACCACCTCGGCAATCTGCTCGGAGTCCACCTCCTCGTTAATCATGGCGTTGTCGGCCTGCATCTCCTTGAGCTGCTGCTTGAGGTCGGCCACATGTTTCTCGGCCTCCTTGATGCGGCCGTAGCGCAGCTCGGCCACTTTGCCGTAGTCGCCCGCACGTTCGGCCTGCTCGGCCTCGAACTTGAAGCTTTCTATGTTCTTCACCTCGGCCTGGATGCTCTCCACTATGCTCTTCTCGTTCTGCCAGCGGGCTTTCATCTGGTCGCGCTGGGTTCCAAGCTCGGCAATTTCCTTGCCCAGCTGGGCCAGCTTGTCGGTGTCGTTTTCGCGCTTGATGGCCTCGCGCTCGATTTCGAGCTGGCGTATTCGACGCTCAATCTCGTCCAGTTCCTCGGGCACGGAGTCGATTTCGAGGCGCAGTTTGGCGGCGGCTTCGTCTATGAGGTCGATGGCCTTGTCGGGCAGGAAACGGTCGCTGATGTAGCGGTTGCTCAGCTCGGCGGCGGCGATGATGGCTTCGTCCTTGATACGCACTTTGTGGTGCACCTCGTAGCGTTCCTTCAGTCCACGCAGTATGCTGATGGTGTCGTTCACGTCGGGTTCGTCAATCAGCACGCTTTGGAAACGGCGTTCGAGTGCCTTGTCTTTTTCGAAATACTTCTGGTATTCGGCCAAGGTGGTGGCACCGATGGCGCGGAGTTCGCCGCGTGCCAGGGCAGGCTTGAGGATGTTGGCGGCATCCATGGCGCCCTCGCCCCCACCGGCACCCACCAGGGTGTGGATTTCGTCGATGAAGAGGATTATCTCGCCGTCGGATTCGTTGATTTCGCGGATTACGCTCTTGAGCCGCTCCTCAAACTCGCCTTTGTATTTGGCGCCTGCTATCAGTGCGCCCATGTCGAGGCTGTAGATGGTTTTGCTCTTCAGGTTTTCGGGCACGTCGCCGCTCACAATGCGGTGGGCCAGGCCTTCGGCAATGGCCGTCTTGCCCACGCCGGGTTCGCCGATGAGGATGGGGTTGTTCTTGGTGCGGCGGCTGAGGATTTGCAGCACACGCCTTATCTCTTCGTCGCGCCCTATGACGGGGTCAAGCTTGCCGGCCTGGGCCAGCTGGTTGAGGTTCTTGGCGTACTTGTTCAGGGCGTTGTAGCTCTCCTCGGCGCTTTGGCTGCCCACTTTGCTGCCTTTGCGCAGGTCGGCAATGGCTGCCTTGAGCCCTTTCTCGCTCACGCCGGCGTCTTTGAGCATGCGCGACACCTCGTCGCGCCCCGCAAGGATGCCGAGCAGCAGGTGCTCGATGGAGACGAACTCGTCGCCCATCTCGGTGGCCAACTGGGTGGCCTTGACCAATGCCTGGTTAGCGTCGCCCGAAAGATACTGGCTCCCGCCACTGACGCGGGGCAGCCGCTCGAGCAGCGCATCAATTTGCTGTGTAAGCCGGGGGATGTTCACCTCAAGCTTCTTCAGCAGGAAAGGAGTCACATTCTCGTCCACACTCAGAATGCCCTTGAGCAGGTGCCCGGTCTCTATGGCCTGGTGCTGGCGGCTCATGGCAATCTCCTGTGCCTTCTGAACGGCCTCCTGTGCTTTGATTGTAAAATTGTTTATATTCATGATCGTGTTTTTTTTATCTTGTTCCTGTGCAGCATCACGCTGCAATCAATTACCCTATCCATCAATTCTCACGCCACAAAGCCCTGCAATGACATTTTGACAGCAGGAAACAGGCCTTTTCACTCCATGTTTGGACATTATGTCACCGTCCCGGCACGTTCATTGCAATGGAGCAGCAACGGCCAACAGCCTTGGTTGTGTGCCAAGTCAGGCATTGGGCAGCGTGCAGGGAAATCACAAAGGAGGGCATCACCTTTTGCGGTGGATGCCCTCCTTTATACTTGTGGAAATTGGGGTCAATAGCCTTCGGGGTTCTGGCGTTGCCAGTTCCAGCTGTCGCGCACCATCTCTTCTATGCCGTAGCGGGCTTTCCACCCCAGCTCCTTCTCGGCCTTGGCTGGATTGGAGTAGCAGGTGGCTATATCGCCCGCGCGGCGGGGTTTGATGCTGTAGGGTATTGTTATGCCGTTTACTTTCTCGAATGTCTTGACCATGTCGAGGACGCTGTAGCCGTGGCCAGTGCCGAGGTTGTAGATGGAGAGGCCACACTGGCGGCTGATGGCCTTGAGAGCGCACACGTGGCCTTCGGCAAGGTCGCACACGTGGATGTAGTCGCGGACACCGGTGCCGTCGGGGGTGGGATAGTCGTTGCCAAACACACCCAGTTCCTGCCGTTTGCCGACAGCCACCTGGGTGATATAGGGCATCAGGTTGTTTGGAATGCCATTGGGGTTCTCCCCTATCCTGCCCGACGGGTGAGCACCGACGGGGTTGAAGTAGCGGAGCAGGACGACATTCCATTCGGGGTCGGCATGCTGTATGTCGGCCAGCACCTGTTCGAGCATGCTCTTCGTCCAGCCGTAGGGGTTGGTGCACTGCCCCTTGGGGCATTGCTCGGTGATGGGAATCACCTCCGGGTCGCCATAGACGGTGGCGCTGCTGGAGAAGATGATGTTTTTGCACGCATTGCGCCGCATAACATCCACAAGGACGAGGGTGCCGCTGATGTTGTTCTCGTAATATTCCCAGGGTTTCGCCACACTCTCGCCCACCGCCTTGAGGCCAGCAAAATGGATGCAGGCATCGAAACGGTGATCGTGGAACACCTGCTCCAACCCTTCGCGGTCGCGGATGTCAACGCGGTAGAAAGGGATAGTGTCCACACCGATCAACTGTGCCACACGGTGCAGGCTTTCGGCGTTGGAATTGCTCAGGTTGTCCACCACCACTGCCGTGTGTCCGGCTTTGTATAATTCTATCAATGTGTGGGAGCCGATATATCCAGCCCCCCCGGTTACGAGGATGTTCATCTGATGTATTTTTTAGGGGATAACGCCACCACGCCTATTTTATTGCGCCTTCTGGTCATTTTCCTCCTTTGTGCCTGTTACAATCGCGGCAGAGCATCTGACAGTTGTCGGCCACGGTGCGTCCGCCCAGACGCCAAGGCTTGATATGGTCGGCCTCCATGTCGCCTATTTCGAAGTGTTTGCCACACATGGGGCAGATACCCGACTGCTTTTCGTATACTTCTCGCTTGGTGTTGTCGTCGAATGTGCGCAGATCGAGATGGCGTTCGTCCCCGTCCATCACATACCAATAGATACCGCTTTTGCTCTTCACATCGCTGTCCTTCATCAGTTGTCGCACCTGCTCACGAAGTTCGGTTTCTTTGAATGGCTTGTCGCGATAAAGGTTGTACAATTCACCCCACTGCACATTTTTCATTTCCTTGCGTTTTTCGGTGAAGTGGGTCTGAACCCAGTGGATAACGTCTTGGTAGTACTGCCAAAGTTCGTCGCAGTCTCGGTCGTGCTGATGCTTTGCCATATACGCTTTTATCTTGTTGCCGCTGATCCACTTTAGCACAGTTTCGAGATAAGCCTGCCTGATGGGGCTGCCACTCATGTAGTCGCTGCCCAGCTTGTACGCCACGCATCCGGTTTTGCTGAAGCGCCGCTTGGCCTGCGTGAGCCACGAACCACTATAGATGGCGTTGAGAAGTTCCTGGTCGGTGAGCCGCTCGCCCGCTATGTTGATGATTCGGAACCAGTCGAGTTGCTCTTCGGCGGTGCCTTCACATATGTATATCTGCAACTCATAGTCCAAAATACGGTCTTTCTGTTCTTTGCTGAGGTTGTCAAACCCGCGCAAGTCATCGTCTAAACGCATCATGTACTCGCCCCATACATACTGGCAGATGCTGATGGTACGCTGCTGTCCGTCGAGCAACTCGAAGTTTCCCTCCTCATTTCGCACCCAGTACATGACGTTGAGTGGGAATCCTTTCCAGACAGTGTCCATCACTGCATTGCGCTTCTTTTCGTCGTAGACAAACTCGCGTTGGTATTTTGGGCGGATGTTCAGCCGTCCGCCATAGCCCACGATGCCCTCTTCGGAGGCGCTGTTGTCGGCATAACCATCCACCAACTCGCGGATGGTTACTTGTGTAAGTTCTATTTTCATTGTTTTTTGCGGATTAATATGCGTTCGTATATTCGTTTCCCGTTGACGTATGGTGCACCCTTCGGCATGGCTGTGGTGCTTGTGTCGATTATCTCAAATTGGTCGGGATTGTACTTGTCCATGAAAGTGATAGGAACCCCCATAATACCGTCATAGTCGCAGGGAATATCGGCAGTTTTATTCACATTGATGGCTGGGTAGTTGTCGTATGTGGGATATTCTTCGGAAGTGTATTTCCTCCAAAGGTCGAGAGTCTCGTGACGCTTAGGTATATCCAAATTCGTAAACCAACAAATATTACCCATGCTTCTCCATTTTTGTCCGTTTTCGTCTTGCCAATATCTTGTAGCCCTTGGCTCAAAATAGTCAGGTACTTGAAAACTCATATCACCAAATTTATTTCCCAACCACATCCAGTTGCTCTTAATATTATAGAAGATGTCTTTATAATGAATTGCATTCTGTTGACCTATAATCAGAAACTTCTTCTCGTATTGCATCAGTTGCGCCACATATTCGCGGAAAAGCGAGAATGGTGGATTTGTACAAATGATATCAGCCTGCTTGAGCAACTCCACACATTCTGCACTGCGGAAATCACCATTGCCTTGCAAACGTGAAAGGACGTTCTTGTCGTTCTGTAGGAGATAGGCAACATCACTGAGGTTCACTGCCCCATCACCGTTATAGTCAATCACCTCGGTTATTTCCACTTTGTAGGCTATTTTCCTCGGCTCGGTTTCCGGATTGTCGAACTGAAGCAACAATTCATTGCCCATCACTGGCGAGCCATCGTAACAGGTGGCAATGAGTTTCTTCAGCCCAAGGCTGTTGAAATTTAATGCAAAATACTTGAAGAAATTGCTCTCGTAAGGGTCATCGCAATTGCAAAAGACTACCTTTCCGCGGAAATGGTCGCGGTAATGTTTCAACTCATTGCTGATGTCGTCTATCTGAGTGTAAAACTCATCCTGTTTGGCCTTCATAGCCGCATTGAGGCTTTGGTTTCCTGCCATTGGTAGTTTTGTTTTGTGCATACTACCAATCGGCCACGGCGAAAAAAAGCGTGAGCTTCTTATCGCGTACCAAGGCAACCCGGCAAGGAGACCTTTCTTCCACTAAGAAACTCACACAGTGTGCGAGCATACTATCTGTGGAAGATGTCTCCGTCTGCACGGAAACCTCACTATCATTCGGTGTCTTATCTCCAAAAGAACTTTGCCGGGTTTTTCGGTCGACGCGAAATAATAGTAATGCTGTTTAACAATTATAATGTGTGTACCCAACTATTGGCACACCTGTATTTCCAGACTGCAAAATTACAACATTTTCTCCAATTAGAGAAAAAAAAATAATCTGAGAGGTCTTTCTTAATCTCAATTCGTTGGAACTACCCTGCAACGGACTCTGACAGAACCTGAGCAGAGTACCTTTCACCTTGGGAGGAACTGTATTAGTGGCTATCTCAGGAACACACGAGTCCAGCCCCCAGCGGGCAGGGCTACCATGAGCAGGAAGAGCATTGCCACAACAATCACGCAAACCTTGACAATGATTTCCACCACCTTCCAGACAGAGCTGGGTGGTTTCTCGCCTTTGCGCTGTTCATATTCCTTGGTCATAGGCAATGGATGGAGTTGGATGGTTCAATCCTCATATAAAAAGGAGTCAGGCATCACACAAAGTATCGACTTCATGCTGTCTGACTCCCTGTCGTTAATCATTCAAATTCTTACCAGGCGAAGAGCGGACGGTTCTGCATCATCTCGTTCACCTGTCCGGTAATCTTGGCGCGGACAGCCTCGTCGGTGGGATTGCAGAGCACTGTGTCGATCATATCGACAATCACCTGCATGTCGCCTTCTTTCAGGCCACGGGTGGTGATGGCGGGTGTTCCGACACGGAGACCGCTGGTCTTGAAGGCGCTGCGGCTGTCGAAGGGTACCATGTTCTTGTTCACGGTGATGTCGGCTGCCACCAAGGCGTTCTCGGCTTCCTTACCGGTGAGTTCGGGGAACTTGGTGCGGAGGTCGATAAGCATGAGGTGGTTGTCGGTACCGCCGCTGATAACCTTATAGCCCTTGTTGACGAAGGCCTCGCACATCACTTTGGCGTTCTTCATCACCTGTTGGATATACTGGTCATAGCTGTCGGTGAGAGCCTCGCCGAGTGCAACAGCCTTGGCGGCGATGACATGCTCGAGGGGACCGCCCTGGGTGCCGGGGAATACGGCGCTGTCGAGCAGGGCGCTCATCTTCTTGATTTCGCCCTTGGGAGTGGTCTTGCCCCATGGGTTGTCGAAGTCCTGACCCATAAGAATCATACCGCCGCGCGGGCCGCGGAGGGTCTTGTGGGTAGTGGTAGTGATGATATGGCAATACTTCACGGCATTGTTCAGGTAGCCCTTGGCAATGAGGCCACTGGGGTGGCTGATGTCGCCCATGAGGATGGCACCGATTTTATCGGCTATAGCGCGCATACGCTCCCAATCCCAGTCGCGGCTGTAGGCGGAACCGCCACCGATGATGAGCTTGGGGTGGAACTCGAGGGCTTTCTTTTCCATGTCATCATAATCGACGGTGCCGGTCTCTTCCTTAACCTGGTAGCCGACCACCTTATACATGATGCCGGAGAAATTGACGGGGCTGCCGTGGCTAAGGTGACCGCCGTGGTTCAGGTCCATGCCCATGAAAGTGTCGCCGGCATTGAGGCATGCCAGAAAGACAGCCATATTGGCCTGTGCGCCGCTGTGGGGCTGCACGTTGGCCCAGCAGGCACCATAAAGCTGCTTGGCACGCTCGATGGCGATGGTTTCGCTCTGGTCCACCACTTGGCAGCCGCCATAGTAGCGTTTTCCGGGATAGCCCTCGGCATATTTGTTGGTCATAACGGAACCCATGGCTTCCATGACCTGGTCGCTAACAAAATTCTCAGAGGCAATGAGCTCAATGCCCTTGGTCTGACGTTCCCTCTCCTTCTGGATGAGGTCGAAAATTGCGGTATCTCTTTGCATATCAATATGTATTGAATTATTATTATTTTTTATTCGTTCTGCAAATATACGTAATTATTCCGAAAAAATGAAAAACGGAAACGGAAAGTGGTAAAAATGTCACCGTCACAGGGCATATTATACACAGCAACATTTTGCCCCCTATTATTCTTGTTGCTTGACTAAAAAGTTGTATCTTTGCAGAAAAATACAAACTGGTAGCAAATGAGAAAAAGTGTTGTGTTGTTGTGTGTTGCGGCCATGCTGTGCATGTCGGCCACACAGGGGCAGGTACGCGGAATGAAACGGTCGTCCCGCAAAAGCCCCGCTGTTAGTGTCGCGGCCAAAAAAAACAGTCCACGCATTGCCACGGCCTGGGTAGACTCAATGATGAAGGACATGTCTCTGCGCCAAAAGGTGGCCCAACTGATGGTGATACGCGTGCCTCTGGAACTGGAAGGGCAGAAACAGCGCGAGTTTGAGCAGCTGCTGCGCGAAACCGAAGTGGGCGGTGTATGCTTCTTTGTGGGCACCGCGGGCAAAACCCTTCCCCTTATCAAACGTTTCCAAGGCCTCAGTCATGTGCCGCTTTTGGTATGCATCGACGCCGAATGGGGACTGGGCATGCGGCTGAAAGACTGTTATGCATTCCCCCTCAACGGCGACTGGGGAGCCCTGCCGCCCGAAATGGACACCCTGCTCTTTGACATGGGACGCGAAATCGGCTCCCAATGCCGCAACATGGGCATACACGTCAACTTTGCACCCGTGGTGGACATCAACAGCAACCCCAAGAACCCGGTTATCGGCCCTCGCTCCTTCAGCGACAAGCCAGCCCGTGTGGCAAACCTCGGCATCCAATACATGCGGGGGATGCAAAGCCAGGGCATAATGGCCGTAGCCAAACACTTTCCCGGCCATGGCGACACCGAGACCGACAGCCACTTCGACCTCCCTATCATCAACCATACGCGCGCCTATATGGACACCGTGGACCTCTACCCCTTCAAGCAGCTTATTGATGCCGGTGTGGAGGGTGTAATGACCGCCCACCTGCAAGTGAACGCCTACGAAAAGCAGCGCAACCACCCCTCATCCCTATCCGAGAGCATAGTGGGTGAACTCCTGCGCAAAAAACTGGGCTTCAACGGACTTGTAATCACCGACGGACTGGACATGAAGGGAGTCACCAAATACTATAAAGACGGTCAGGAGTCGCTCGCCGCCCTCTTGGCTGGCAGCGACATACTCCTCCTGCCCCCCGACGTGCCCACAGCCATCAACGCCATCTGCAAGGCCGCCGAGAACGACACCGAGCTGCAGAAACTGGTCGACATTCGTTGCCGCCGCGTGCTACGTGCCAAATACTACCATGGCTGTGCCGACCTGCAGCCCGACAAATGGCGCGTCCCCGACCGCCGCGACAGCCTGCGCTGCGATTCCATAGTCCGCGCCCTCTACATGGCCACCCGCACCCGCATCGACAGCATCGTCACCGACGGCATTGCCAAGGGAGCCTATCCTGGCTGCCAAATAGTAGCCATGCAAAACGGACGCATTCTCTACCGCAAGGCCTTCGGCCACCTGACCTACGACAGCACCTCGCCTGCCGTCACCATGAACACGGTCTACGACCTCGCCTCGGTCACCAAGATGGTGTCCACCACTCTGGCCATAATGAAACTGGTGGAAAACGGCAAAGTGAAGCTCGGCGACCCGCTCAGCCGCTACCTCCCCTACCTCAAGCACACCGACAAGGAACACATCACCATCATGCAAGCACTGAGCCACATGGCACGCCTCAAGTCCTTCGACTCCTATTGGAAAAAAGCCTCTGTGGCCGACGACCCCCTTGGCAGTGTCATCGAGCAGGTAACAGCCACTCCCATCCTTCCCAAATCGGAGTACGTCTATAGCGACCTCGGATTCATCCTCCTCGGACAGCTGGTGCAACAGGTCTCAGGCCAGCGGCTCGACATATTTGTGGAGCGCCACTTCTATTCGCCCATGGGTCTGCGCCACACTTGCTACAACCCCACCGAGCATGGCATCGACACCCTCCGCATCGCACCCACCGAGCTCGACCAGCACTACCGCCACCGCTTGGTGCGCGGCGTGGTGCACGACGAGAATGCCTACGCCATGGGTGGGGTATCGGGACATGCCGGGGTCTTTAGCACCGCCGACGAGGTGGCTCAAATCCTCCAAATGCTGCTGAATGGCGGTGTATACAAGGGCAAACGCTATCTTAAGTCCGAGACCATTGCCATGTTCAACCAACGCCACTATGCCTTGCAAGGCTGCCGGCGCGGATTGGGATTCGACAAACCCCTCCTGCACGGCACCGGCGGCAGTGCCTGCGACGAGGCTTCGCAAAGCAGCTATGGCCACACCGGTTTTACCGGCACCATGGTGTGGGTCGACCCCGAATGCGGACTCGTCTATGTCTTCCTCTCCAACCGTGTATATCCCAAGCCCAACCCCAACAAACTGGCACAAATGAACATCCGCACCCAAGTGCAGAGCGAACTCTACAAGGGGCTCAAAGCCAAACTCAACGCTACCAGCACCGCCGGATTCGGCAACTAATAGGCAACCAAAAAGGAGGGTTCGGGATTGACCGGACCCTCCTTTCTCTCTCTCCAATCACTCTTATTTCATCCCGCGGGCAGTCTTTATCTGCTCGTAGGCCTCGTTTATCTCGCGGAACTGGGCCTCGGCGTTCTTCTTCACCTCCTCGCCCATTCCCTCCACCTTGTCGGGATGGTATTTCATAGCCAGCCGCCTATAGGCTTTTTTCACCTCCTCGTCGGTGGCCGCGCTTGTCAAGCCCAGCACCTTGTAGGGGTCCTTGCGGCTTGCTGTGCTGGCCGAGCCATAGCTGCGCGACCCGCCATAGCTGCCGCTATAACCATTGTTGCCCGCACGGCTGTTGAACCGACCGTTCACATGGCGCGTAAACATCGACACATAATCGCGGCTGTTAATGCCCAGCCTGCTGGCAATCACACGTATTACCTTGTTCTCCTCGGGGAAGTAGGCGTTATCCGCCACCGCCAATGCAAAGAGGAAATCCATCATGTGATAACGTGTAGTGTAGTCCGTGTTCTGTTTTATCTGCAGGCACACCGCGTCCACATCGATATAGGTCTCCGGTTTCACAAGCTCACGCAGCATCAGCAGCAACGTCTTTGCCTTTTCCTCTGTGTAGTTTTTGCGGAGAAACTGCTTGACATAGTCCAGCTCCTCCCGTTTCACACTGCCGTCCGACTTTATCACGGCGGCAATCAGCACCAACAGGGCTACGTCGATGTCGTTCTGTGTCCCCGTGTTGCGGAAGGGGCCGTGGCCACTTTGGTGCGGGGTTCCGTCGCGACCCATATAATAGTTGCTGTCGCCCAGCCGGGGGTTCTGGGTGAGACCCTCAATAGTGCGACCCAGAAAGTAGCCCAGCAACGCCCCTATGGGGCCTGCGCTTACCCATCCCAAACCGGTGAGTATCCATTTTGTCACTCCCATATGTATCCTGTTTATTTAAGTATTAGTTTCTGTGTTGTTGTACCTTCGCCGGTGGTGAGGGCAACGAAATAAATGCCACCAACCAATGTTCGTGCGTCGATGTTGGCTTTGCCGCCTGCCACTCGCTGCCTCATCACCTCGTGGCCCACTGCATCCATCACCGTCACCCGGCCATCGCCCCCCTGCTTCCACTCCAACGTGAAGTGCCCCGTTGCAGGGTTTGGATATAGGCTCCACTCGCCCTTGCCCGCATCCTCCGCGGTATCCATCCCCTCATGCAAAAACTCCACCGAGAACCGGCACACCGTGCCTGTCGGCGTAATGTTGTAAATCCGAAAATGCTGTTCCGGCCTTCCGTCGGCTGTGTAGGGGTGCGGGTCGGTCTGCGGTCCAAACTCGGTAGGGCCCTGCTCCGGGCTGAAAAGGCATTGCTCTGCATGGCCGTTCACCGTGTCGCAGCTGCTGCCCGGGCGAAACACCCAGTAGTTGTTGGGTATGGCCGGATAGTCGAAGGCGCTGTTGCCGCCGTGGGCATAATCCAGCGTCGCCGTGTCCATCCACCGCCCTATCAGCAAACCGCTATAGGGGATGTCGTCCTCAAAAGGATCCGACGCATTGCGGTATTCGATGGTATACCACTGGTTCGAATCGATAGCCGACTTGATATAATACAGCCGGGGCATATCATCAACCGTGCCGCCGTTGCTGCACAACATATAGTTCCCGTCGCGCTCAATCTGCACCGGCGTGTCGGTCACATGCAGTATTTTGTGTTTATAGATACCGGCGGGATGGCACATGCGGTTTGTTGCCATTAGGTCGTAGGGCACGGGGCTAACCGACGTGTGGTTGTGGTAGTGGTAGAGGTCGGGCAACCCGAGCGAGTGGCACATCTCGTGACTGAAAGTCGTAGACGTGAACGAACTGCTTGCCCCCTCAAACTCAAAGTTGAACGCATGCAGGCGCTTCCCGCCAATGGTGACCGTGCGTCCTACCGAATCGTGCGGGAAGAACTCCATGTGAGGCCACAGCATATCGTCCCAACTGTCCACATCGCCCTTTACCACGATAGACACATTGTCTATATTACCGTCGCCGTTGCCGTCCAGCACCGCACCCTGCGGCACCAGCCTGGACGAGTCGATATAGCGTGCCACGCGCGCTATCAGTTCCGCCTCGCGCAACGAGATGCCAACCTCGGGCAAGGTCATCGTGTGGCCAATCGTGTTGCTGTCGCTGTAGGGGCGGAAATAGCCGCGCGGCATCGGGTCCTCATACGACACGATAAGGTCGCCCCGGTGCTGCCGGGCAAATACGGTGTTGAAACGTATGCGACCATACGACATCTGTTCGAAGAAACGCTCCACACTTGTCTCCGAGCGGCTGAAAAGGTTCTGCATCGTCATATAGCCTGTCTCAATCTCGGGGTCTCCCTTAAACCGAACAAACACCACCAGGTTTGACAACTCGCGGTAGGTGGTGTCGCGTATCTCAAATTCCGCAATGTTGGCGTGGTCGTAGCCCTCCATATAGTAGGTCAAGTCATCTGGTATCCCGGCATAGAACGAGTCACGGCTGTACTGCATCACCGCGCGGTACGACCCCGACTCGAGCGCCAGCGGATAGGCAAAGCGGCACACCACCGTGTCGCCCACCGCCACCGTCACCCTCCGGCCGTCCACACAGCCATAGTACTGGCTCCCCGTCTGGCTATAGATATTCACCCCCACAAACATGCTACCCGTACTGTCGCCAATGTTGGTTATGCTGTACTGTCCGCGGATACTGTCGCCGGCGTAAAACTCGGGCTGGTCCATCGTCAGGTCGCCACCCATCACCAGCACACCCATCTCGCCAAAGGCCGGCTCGAGGCCGAAAATGGCATACTGGAGCGGGGTGAAGTCATACTGCGTCAAAGGTCTCAGCACCGTGGTGGCATAATAGCCATTACACTGGCCGTTCCAACCCCAGTTCACATGGAAAAGCCCGGCCGAGTCATAGCCGTCCAGCACAAAGGCATGAGCCCCGTCAATGGTGCCCTCGTGGTCATTGCGGTAGGACTGTGCGGCGTACAGCACCGGCCGCCCCGCGGCCAAGTCGGCCTTTAACATCTCATTCCAGGTGGGTAAATATGAATTGTTGCGATAAGCCAGCCGCCCCTCGCCGTTGAAATGGAAAAAACGGTTCATGGCCGCAAGGCTATTGTTGAGCGAGGCTCCCGAACTGCCTTGGCAGTCGCTGTTGTAATGCATGTTGCATGCAACTCCGCAGTGGAAAAGCAGTGTAGCCACAGCCTCCACCTCCGCTGCCGTACTCGAGTCCGAAAGTTTGTAGGGCATATTGCCATAGTCGTAGTTCACCGACGAGAAATCGGCTCCCACCACGCCATAGTGCCAGCAGGTGTCCTCACCCTCGAAACTATAGCTGTGCTGCCCGTATCCGTGTCGGGGAAACTGCCAGTAGCGCATTATCTGCCCCATGGCCAGTGCCACACACCCCACCGTGGGGTGGTTGTCAAAACGCCCCATGGTGCTGTCGGCGGCATAGGTGCTGTCAAACGGCACCATACTGTTGTAGCCATAGCGATACTGGTTCCACTCCGTCACTAACAGCGGTGCCACACTGTCCGGCAGCTCATCCTTGGCCATGCCTGCCCGCCGGGGACTTATGGCCAGGTCCTCCGGCCGCAGGTAATCCAGACTGTCCATCTGGCGCTGGTATTCCTCCAGCCAGCAGCTGACGCTGGGCGGCAATGCCTGGGGGTCTATCCCGCCCGTGGGCGAATAGGCCAGCACCGGGCGTGTGCGGCTGTCGCAACTGGCTATCACAAAGCCGCCGCCGTCAATGTTAAACACTGCCAACCCTGCCATTCCGTCCATCTTCACCCGTTGCATCCCCGCTGCTCCCCCCTTCATCTCTGCCACCTTCGCGCGGACGTTCTTCTCCACCTGCTGCGGAGTCAGTTTCTGTGCCTGTGTGGCCATAGCGAGCATCATGGCTGCAGCCAACAATACCATCTTTTTCATAAATCCTGTGTGTTATCTATGTTATTCCTTCGTAACAAATCCACGGTCAAAAGTCCGTCACAATCTTGTATCCTTCCTGCTTCACCCCCTTGTTAGGCTCGGCCACAGTAATCTTGAACTGCCCCTCAGGCACACCCAACTCCACCAAGTGGCGTTGCAGTATCTTGTTCCTGCGTTCGTTGTTTTCCAACTCGCGGGCGCTGTGATCCGGACGGGTAACAAGGATGAGGTTCAGCACCAGGTTCTCATCCGTCTTGGCCACTTCCGCCACCCGGTCTATCTGGTACAACTGCTCCGAAGTGAAGTCGCGCTCGTCGGCGTCCACCGCAATGAACAGGTTCCCTTCCTCGGTCACCATCATGCTGTCTATGGCGCGCGAGGGTGTGGTAACCACTTTCACAATCAGGTTGCCCAATGTCTTCCACACCAGCTTGAAGTAGTTGAACTTCGGGCTGTCCACATTGCCCGACACAGGCACCGGCAGCAACACCTTCTCGTCCTTGTCCTTCAGTATATACAGGGCGGCGCGCACGGGCAATTTCAGCTTCGCATTCACATCAGTGCGCTTCTCGCCCAGCGTGGGCTTAAAGATATCGATGCGGTTGTCCCCCTTCAGCCTGCTGGCGTTGATGGTGTTCAAACTCGTAAAGCTGAACACCCCGTCGGTAAACGGCATGCCGAAGTAGGCCACCATATAGGGGCTGAGGTCTTTCAAGTGCAGCCCTTTAATGTTGAGGCGCAGCCGCTGGTACTGCTTCCAGTCGCTTATGTTGCCCTCCCAGTTCACTATGGCCTTGCCGCCGTGGGGCAGCGACGCCAACAGTCGGGCATTGTTCTTTCCGGCAGTGGTAAGGTTTTCCGCGCTCAGGTGCAGGTCGTTCACCGCAAACTCAAAGTCGTCGGGCAGCGTGTGGTCGGCAAAGGTAAAGTTGATGTCCTCCACCAACAGCTTACCCACGCGCAGCGTCATTGGCCGCGATGCCGCCTGTGCTGCGGCGGTGTCGGGCTGCTCCTCCGCTGCTGCGGCCACCGTGGTGTCGGCCTCGGTGTCAGCCGGACGCATCAGGCGCGAGAACGTATTGGCACTGTCGGCAAACAGTTCGTAGCGTGCCGTCAGCCCCTGCACCACCACCTTGTTGATATCATATATGTTCATACCCGGCACCAGCTTGGCCACGTCAACCTCCAAATGGCGCAGCTGAGCCACCGGGGCATGCCCCTTGTCGCGCACATCCACCCCATCCACGCGGGCCTTCACCGCAATGGCGGCATTGGCAATGCTGTCCAAACGGCCGGTGGCAGCCGCGTTCAGCGCCAGCGAACCGCGTATCTGGTCGATATAGGTGGCGTCCACCACCCACGGTTTCACCTGGTCCAGCCTGAACCCCTGCAGCCCCACGCGGGCGTCGAAATGGTTGTCCCTCGGGTTAAACTTCAACCCGGCCGAGAGCGACCCCCCGTCGGCAAACGCCAGCGTAAGGCCCGCATCGGTCTGCTGCTCCCCGCCAATGGCAAAGTCGGGCACCGTCAGGTCTATGTCGTGCACACCCCATCGGCTTTGCTTCTTCACGTCGGTATAGTTCAGCTGTCCGCGCACAATGCGCATGTCGTGCATGCTCACCACCCAACTGCTGGGTGTGGTATCCTCCTCGCGCGCCACCGTGTCCTGCTGAAAATGCTCGATGAGGCTTGAAAAGTTAAATCGGCCGCCATCCTGCACAATCTCCACATCCAACCCCGCAAGCGTCAGGTGGCGCACATACACCGTCTGTCCCAGCAGCCGCAGCAACGACACGCCCACATCCAGCGAGTCGAACCCCGCAAAGCGGTCCTCCCCGTTGTCCTCATACACTGACAGTCCCCGCACCGCCACATGGCCGGTAAAAAGGTTCACCCCCACGCGCTCCACCGACGTCCGCCGGCCTAACAGCTCCTCGCCGTGACTGTTCACATAACTGCGGGCGGCGCATCCGCCGAACAGCGTGCCGCACAAAAGCACCAACAACACAAAAGCAGCCACAGCCGCAAGAATTATCAGAATGATTCTCAGGGTCTTTTTCATAGAACAATTACTATTATACCAATGCAAAGATACAAAAAAAATCCAATAGACCACCCATACAAAAGCAATTAATAAGAACAACACACATCCACAGGCGTTTGCACGCACTGCGCCCCACACCCCACTGCCGTCCCAAAAGGCAACCCACGAAGCGGGAACCAACGCCGCCGCAAAGAGGAAGACACAAAGACCAACCACATGCCGCAGCGCGGCATACCGTGGGGCGTAGCAAGGTCCCACCAACTATGGAACAAGGCATGGCAAAGGGCAGGAACCGCCAACAACCCATACACCGACCCCACCACAGCAACGGCCTTATGCCAAAACAAAAGGCGCATCAATCCGCCACAAAAATCATGCCTCACAAAAAACGACCCAATACAGCCAAAGCAAACCCTCACCACCCGCACCAAGCAGCACATAACATACAGAAAATAACATATACTAAACCCACATACGCCCAAATTGGGCATAAGCGCCACACCGCTTATTGCGTATTTTTGCAAAATAAAACAAACGTCGTCCACTATCTTCTGAGTAGCTGAAAAACAATGACTACACACCAATAGACTCAAGCGTTTGCACCATGAACCCCGCTCAAACAAACTCACTTTTAGCAACACAAACAAAAACAACTTTAAATACGGTTATGACCAACAACAAACAACCGCACATTGGCACCTGTATCAGAGAAGAACTGCGCAGACAAGGACGTACAAACTCCTGGCTTGCGGACAAGATTGGCATTACTCCCCGCGCCATTCAGAAGATATTCAACAAACAGTCGATCGACACCTCCCAGCTTGCACGCATCAGCATTGCGCTGCGTTTCGACTTCTTCAAGATTTATACCACATGGTACCATGACAAATGCAGCAATGAGATCGATACAGAACAAGATGAAATACAATACTTAATGCAAATCAGTTCGCAAACCGCATAGCCCAGCATACCGGATGCCCCACGGCAGCCTTTTCCCGCCCAACCCGCTCACTTTCACACCACAGTGCCAGAAAGGAAACCAAGGTACATGAAGCCTGTCAGCCATTATCATTTCCATAACTTTAACGCACCATACCCCCATCCTGGAAGCACCCACGCGCAACCATCTCGCCCAATGGCCCAACCTGTAGCCGGGTACAAGTAATCACACCTTTGCACCACACCCAATTTGGGCATGGTGCAAAGCCGCAACCCCACCCCCGCCACCACGGCAACGTGCGGCGGGCGGACCGTGGTCCGCCCGCGCTTCCCTCGCTCCCGGGCCGCTCCCGGGCCGCTCGTTCGTCGTCAGTTCTTCGACACTTTCTCTACACCCGATAGACGAACTGCAGAACAACGCTACAAAAGCGGCCGAATAAAAAGCGGCCGAACAACGGATTATGAACCTCCAAAGGTCGGCGGCGACTGTCGGCGACAAGGAGAATGCGTTTTTTTTGCACCCGCAAAGACGCTAATCCAGAATTAATGCGTATATTTGCACTTTGTACTTTTCAGCCCCAAAAGGGCCGAAGAGAGATTGATTTAGTTGTAAATGAAACATTTTTGATTATGACTACTGCTATTGCCAAAAGACAAAGTGCGGTTCGCACCGCGCTGATTGACGCCGCGCTGGTGGGTGCGGCATGCCTTATTCCCACCATTTCGCACCTCACGGCCCTGCCCCTCTACCGCCTCAACCCGATGGCGCTGGTGCTGGTGGGCGGCATGGTGGCGGTGCGCGACCGCCGCAACGCGCTGCTGCTGGCAGTACTGCTGCCGACGGTGTCGATGCTGGCGGTGGGCATGCCCTCGCCCGCCAAGGCCCTGTGCATGGCCGCCGAGCTGCTGACGGTGGCATCCCTGGCCACCCTGGCCGAACGCGCCTGGGGTCGCCAGTCCGCTGCCCTTCCCTCCGCCCTGGCCCGCTTTGGCGCCGCCGCTGCTATAATGACGGGCGCTCTGATGGGCGGCAAGGCTGTTTACTACGGCCTGAAAGCGTTGCTGCTGCCTTCGGCCGCACTGGTGGGCACCCCGGTGCTGACACAGGCCGCCGCCGTGGCCGCAGCCGCCGTGCTGTATGCCCTGTTCCGCACCAAGAAATAGCCGACAACCTCCCCTTGGCGGGACGGTTTGTTGCAACAATATGTTAACCACATACTTTTGACCGATGAAAAGACTCTTTTTGCTGCTTATGATGGCGGCCTGCGTGCCGGCCCTGGCACAGGAACCGGCTACCGACCCGGTGGGCAAATGCAACGGCACGTTTGCGGTGAGCCCCACGATGAAGGTGCGCTTTGCGCCCGGCAACCTGCAATACCAGCCCTCGACGGGGGCGTGGCGTTTCGCCGCCGCCCAGACCGACGCGGCCGGATGGCAGCCGGGCTACGCCTCGTCGCGCTACAAAGGGTGGATCAGCCTCTTCGGCTGGGGTACGGGCGACAGCCCCACCAACTACTCCACCATGGGCGGCGACTATAAGTATACGGACTGGGGCATCTTCTGCGCGCTGCCCACCGGCGACGGCAAGCAGTGGCGTGCCCTCTCGGTGGACGAATGGACCTACCTGCTGAGCAAACGCCCCCGCGCCCGCAGGCTGTATGCGCTGGCCTACGTGTGCGGTCGCTATGGCCTGATACTGCTGCCCGACAGCTGGCAATGCCCCAAGGGCATATATATGCGCACCGGCCCAAAGGAGGAGGGTACTAATGTCTACAACGAGGAGCGTTGGGCACAGCTGGAGGCCGCCGGCGCAGTGTTCCTGCCCGCTGAGCACAAGCGCATGGGCACCGAGACGGTGGGTTCGGGCGGCGCCTGCCACTACTGGACCTCGACCAATAACCGCAAGAAGGGCGACGAGGCCGTTTACCTGCTGGTGGACCCCTACCTGCCACAGGCGCGGTCGGCCAGCAAGGCCACCGGCATGTCGGTTCGCTTGGTGCAGGAGGTGGATTGACGAAAGGAGCAAAGCCATGAACATAGCCATTATACTTGCCGGTGGGACGGGCAGCCGCGTGGGCGGCGAAAGGCCCAAGCAGTTTGCCACAATCGAGGGACGGACGGTGATAGAGCGGTGTATCGACGCCTTCGAGGCGGCGCCGGGAGTGGACGAGATTGCCGTGGTGATGCACCCGCAGTGGATGGACTACATGCGGCAAGTGGCGACTCAGAACACTTGGCACAAGCTGAAACGGGTGATAGAGGGCGGCAGCGAGCGTTATATGTCGAGCCTGAATGCCATTGCGGCCTTTATCGACTATCCGGACGATACCAACCTGTTGCTGCACGACGCGGCACGACCCTGGGTGAGCCAGGAGGTGATAGGGCGCGTGGTGGAGGCGCTGCGCAACCACGAGGCGGTGGCGGCAGGCATTCCCAGCACCGACACGGTGTGGGAAGTGCGGCAAGACTTTGACCGCGAGCTGAGCAAATTCATAGCCCGTATACCCGAACGGCGCACCATGTGGCGCGCCCAGACCCCGCAGGCATTCCGCCTGCCGCTGATTAGGGACGCCTACCAGTGCGCGCTGCAAGACCCCCAGTTTGCCGCCACAGACGACTGCGGCGTAGTGCGCCGCTACCTGCCCGGCACCAAAATCATCGTCGTCCCCGGCGACGAGCACAACCGCAAAATCACCTTCAAGGAAGACCTCGCCTAAGTCCCGCCCCGTTTTGAGGACCAATGGCCGTTACGATGCTTTTTGCAACGCGGAGTGGCTGTTTTCTCTTTTGTATGAGATTTGCCATATGTAACCACACGCCATGGTGTGACCCATGACGTTTTCCCGTATCGTGCAGTGCTGATTCAGCGCAGAAGTGTTACTGTACCAGAGACAACATGCTGCTCGGAAGAGGCCGAGCGGGTGCGATAAACCACCCGGTAGACATAGGCGGCCTGGGGGCAAGGGGTGCCGTTGGGCAGGGTGCCGTCCCACGACTGGGTGAGACCGTCGAACTGTGTGATTAACCCGCCCCAGCGATGGTAGATGGATACTGTGGCTTCGATGATATCGTGGGAGAAGATGCGGAATTCCTTGTTGATGGATAGACTGGGGGTGAAGGTGTTGGGTATCCAGAGGACGGCAGAGTCCACAGGCGGCTCGGGAGGCTCGTAGGGGTTGGTGCAATGGATGGTGTAGAAAAGAAGGTAGACCAGACTGTCGGCCCCATGCCGGTTGACATAGCGTTGTACCACGGAGCTGTCGTAGGGGAACACTATTCCCCGCCAGGTGAAAGGCAGGAGGGTGTCGCAGACGGTGGTGTCGAACCAAGTGGTGTCGTTCTCCCAAATATGGAGGTGATAGACTTCCACGCTGTCGCAACCATAGCGTGAGGTGTAGCGGTTGGTGTCGCCCAATACCTCTGTGTAAATCGGGTCGCCATGATAGAATATGGGCAGGTTGGATTGCAGGCAGGTGTCGAAGCGTTCGGTCCAGTAGGTTGGGTAGACGTGGATGGTGGTGCAAAGGGTGTCGCAAAACACAACCGTGTCGGCGGCGGATACCTTATGGGTAAAGATGGCACATGCCTCATAGTCGCCAAGGGAGTCGTAGGCATGGTATTTGGGGTTGAGGGTGGAGGTGTCGACGTCGCCGAACGACCACTGCACACTGAGCAATACCCCGTCAGAGTAGATTTGGAAAGGGATGGCTTGTCCAATGCAGGCATTGAACCCTTCGGGGTGTGCGGCTGCATCCTGTTGTCTGACCAACAGCGTTCCCTTAGGTACCCTAAGATTGCGTCCGGCATAGCCAAGTGTATAGCCATAGCTTACGCGGTTGCCGGATCCATACATATAGGTGATGAAGCCATTGCCGCCCTGGTCGTAGAGTGTGTGGGTGCCCGTGTTGAGCATGGACCTCATGTATGAGTAGCCCGGGGCGTTGGCAATAGGCTGGAAGCGGGAAGAGATATTGGTGCCGTCGAGATACATGTGTGATACCGTGGAGGTGTCGCAGATAATGTTGATACAGTGAGCCGTGACATTGGTGGTGGATATGGTAGGGAACCTGATGCTGGAGAGGCGCTGCTCGATGGGGATGATGGTGGTCATGGATGGGTCGCCACTCCCCGCCCCGTTCATGCTGGGGAAATAGATGTAGACCATTGCGGGCTCGGAGGTCTCTATGTAGTCGATGGAGTTGTTATGCGTCATTTGATACTGGTAGGTGAAAGAGCTGTTGAGGGTTGCCACAACGTTGCCGTTTACCTTGACCTGGCAGTTGTTGTTGAGCGCAGTGATGCGTACATAGTCGGTACGACCGGCATGAGAACCGGCCACAATAAAGTTGCGGCCCCAATAGGAGGTGGGGAGAGCCTGTTCGACAACGTGATCGCAGCTTTGTCCAACATTCTGATTGGGGATATATACACAGACATCGCCATTGAAGACTGCAATACGCTTGTTGTTGGCGGCGGAAATGCGGGTGCCGGAGAGGTCGCCGGGACGAGTGCTCTGGACCTGCAGCACCTGTCCGGCCCTTGGTATGAGGACACTGTAGGTTTGGCCCGAGGTGTGGCCATCGATGGTGTTGCCACGAAGGGTGATGGAGACGTTGACACTGTCCTCGGCCGCCACAATGGCAAACTCGCTGCTGTAGCGGTCGGCAGGATAGGATTGAACCATATAGTCGGACAGCAGCATGGAGGTAGGCATGACATTGGCATAGTCGAGATTGGGGTAGCCTTGGGTGATGGTGTAGAGGGAAATGGTGTCGGTGGCAGTGACATGAAGGCCCGTGTTGGTGACTGAACCGGAGGAGGTGGTGTAGGCCTGAGAGGTGGGAACGTAGAGACGGTTGATTTGTGCCGGGTCGACCACAAAGGAACGGCTCCAGCCAGTGATTGGGTTGGTGACTGTGGCGGTGCAGGTTCGGAAAGAGGTGGCAAAGACGCTGAGCGTTTGGGAATGAGGGGTGGTGTCGACATTGTCCATAAAGGTAAGCCAAAAGTCGGTGCCCATGGTGTTATGCGTCTGGGCACACAGGTTGCATTGAGAGAGCATCGCCATGCTCAAGGCAAGAAGAAGTATTCGGTTTTTCATACTGCAAAAATACAGAAAAAAAATGAAATATTGCATTATTACAGAAAAAAAACGTATTTTTGCAAAAAGGGAAAAAGCTGCGCATTGCAGCAAAGCCCTTATTATTAATATTTCTAATCAAAAGGAATTGAACATGGAGAAGAAGAAAGTGTATGTGGGCATGAGTGCCGACATGATACATCCTGGACACCTGAACATCATAAAAGAGGCCTGCAAACTGGGGTCTGTTACGGTGGGCGTGTTGACCGACGCCGCCATTGCAAGCTACAAACGTCTGCCCTATCTCACCTATGAGCAGCGGGCAGAGATTGTGTCGAACATCAAGGGTGTGGACAATGTGGTGCCACAGACCACCTTGGACTATGTACCCAACCTGCTGAAGTTGAAGCCAGACTATGTGGTGCATGGGGACGATTGGAAAGAAGGTGTACAGCAGAAGACACGGCAACGCATTATCGAAACCATGGCCGAATGGGGTGGGAAGGTGATTGACATACCTTATACAAAGGGCATATCATCCACGGCCATGAACCAGAGAATAAAAGAGATAGGCACCACACCAGAGATACGCATGAAACGGCTGCGCCGCCTGATTGGCGCGAAAAAGATAGTGCGCATACTGGAATCGCACAATGGACTTACCGGGCTCATTATCGAGAACACCTCAGTGGAGGTGAACGGCATAAAACAGGAGTTTGACGGCATGTGGGCAAGCTCGCTCACCGACTCGACCAGCAAGGGGAAGCCAGACATAGAGGCTGTGGACATCACCACACGCCTTCACGACTTGAACGATGCCCTGGAGGTGACAACGAAACCCATCATTTTCGATGGGGACACCGGGGGAAAGGTAGAACATTTTGTCTATACAGTGCGTACCTTGGAACGGTTAGGCATCTCGGCTGTTATCATAGAAGATAAGGTGGGGTTGAAACAGAATTCACTGTTCGGTACCGACGCCGTGCAAACGCAGGACACGATAGAGGGTTTCTGCGCCAAAATCAAGGCCGGAAAGAATGCCCAGATTACAGAGGATTTCATGGTGATTGCCCGTATTGAATCGCTCATAGCCGGCAAGCCGGTTTCGGACGCCCTTGAGCGTGCTGCCGCCTATGTCGCCGCCGGTGCCGATGCCATTATGATACACAGCAAGAACAAGGATGGCATGGACATTAAAGCCTTTTGTGAGGAATTCAGGAAAACCGACCAGCGGACACCCATAGTGGCGGTTCCCACCACCTACAACCAGTTTACGGAGGATGAACTTGCTTCCTGGGGCATTAATGTGGTCATATATGCCAACCACATGTTGCGAAGCGCCTACCCCGCCATGCTCAACTGCGCCAAGTCCATCCTCACCCATGGCCGCAGCCTGGAAGCCTCGAACGACTATTGCATGCCCATAAAGGAGATATTGGAACTGATACCGGGAACAAAAAAACTTTAGCTATGATTTCGCCCAAGCTTTTTATCGATACGCTTGCCTCACACGGCATCGACTTCTTTGCCGGAGTGCCCGACTCCTTGCTGAAGAACATATGCGCCTATATCACTGACCATGTCGACTCCCACAACAACATCATAGCTGCCAACGAGGGTGGAGCAGTGGCCCTTGCTGCGGGATACCATCTGGCAACAGGGAAAGTGGGCTGCGTGTATATGCAAAATTCCGGGGAGGGAAATACTATCAATCCGTTGGCTTCGCTGACCGACCGGGAGGTATATCACATACCCCTGCTGTTGCTGATAGGCTGGCGCGGCCGCCCTGGGGTGCACGACGAACCCCAGCATGTAAAACAGGGGAAAGTGACCACTGGGCTGCTAAATACCATGGGCATAAACTATGAGGTTCTGTCAAAAGAAGAGGAAACTGCATCCAAACAGATAGTAAAAGCCATTGACTGCATACATGAGACTGGCGATGTGTTTGCCCTCGTGATAGAAAAAGACACGTTCGATACATATACGCTGCAGAAAACAGCGTCCAACACGTACCCCATGCACCGCGAAGAGTGCATTCAGGCTGTTGTCGATGCCTTGGAACCCAACGCCATAGTGGTAAGCACGACCGGCATGATCAGTCGCGAATTATTTGAATATAGGGAGTCGCGAAACATGGGTCATGAACGTGACTTCTTGACTGTCGGTTCGATGGGGCATGCCTCGCAAATTGCACTGGGTATTGCCCTACAGAAACCCGACCGCAGGGTTTATTGTTTCGACGGCGACGGTGCAGCCATCATGCACATGGGCGGCATGGCCATCATTGCAAGCCAAAAGCCAGACAATTATGTCCATATAGTATTTAATAACGGGGCGCACGACAGCGTGGGCGGACAGCCAACCGCAGGGTTTCAGATCGACCTGCCTGCCATTGCCGCAGCATGTGGATACAAGACAGCACTGCGTGCCACCAACCACGACGGGCTGACCGGCATCTTGAACAGGATAGCCGAACTGCACGGCCCTGTCCTGATCGAGATAAGGGTATGCCGCGGCAACCGGAAAGACCTTGGGCGTCCAACCACCACACCCATCGAAAACAAAGAAGCACTGATGCACCATATCGCCAAATGACCAACACAGCAAACAGCGGGCAAATCGCCCTTGGAATCGAAAGTCTGAACCGCATAATCGGGGACCTCCAACCCAAGAAGCTAATGATAGTGGCCGACGCCTCCTACCCGTTTCTCAGCATACGGAACAAAATAGATGACATACCGGTACCCCACATCATGTTTAACCAATTTGGGGCAAATCCGCTATACGAAGACGTATGCAAGGGGGTGGCACTGTTTAACCAATCCGGGTGCGACGCGCTGTTGGCCATAGGCGGAGGGAGCAGCATCGACGTGGCCAAATGCATAAAGCTATATTGCAGGATGAAAGCCGACACGCCGTTCCTTTTCCAAGAATATGCCGACAGCCACATACCGCTTATCGCCATCCCCACCACCGCAGGCACGGGAAGCGAGTCCACACGTTTCGCCGTCATCTACTACAAAGGGGCAAAACAGTCAGTCACCCACCCCAGCATCATCCCTAACCATGCCATACTGGAGCCAAGCGTACTGTCGACACTGCCCGCCTACCAGAAAAAATGCACCCTGCTCGACGCCCTATGCCAGGGTATAGAGTCGTGGTGGTCCATCAACTCCACCCCCGAGTCCGTCGCCCTGTCGGC
>Ga0310697_10001530_pt1 | contig 26753 bp, 17 predicted proteins | sample 172DNAGHGlowgp2_FD_203883 | JGI IMG/M metagenome (GOLD analysis project Ga0310697, IMG submission 203883) | Sheep rumen microbial communities from Palmerston North, Manawatu-Wanganui, New Zealand - 1728 DNA GHGlow gp2 (v2) (version 2) | ecosystem: Host-associated > Mammals > Digestive system >...
CAGGCTGTATGGCCGTGCAGTCTCTCTAAGAAATCCCTTTCCCCGTTTAGAAAGGAGGAAAGGTGTTGTTAGTTGAACCGCGTCCGATGAGGCTGTGAGGTCTGTACGGACTGCATGTTAAAATTGTAGTAGGTGGCGATGCGTCTGTGAGGATGTGTCGCCACAATTATGAAGCGTTGAAGAATGACTGGCGGGGCCGAAACATGTTTTTGCCTTTCACCCCGCAAAAAGTTGAGCAGATGTGGCTGTATTCCAATAAAAATTTGTATCTTTGCAGCCGAAAAGATAATTATCTGGAATAAACACATCATGGAATTAAGCAAACTGACCGCCATCTCGCCTATAGATGGCCGCTATCGTGACAAGACCGAGCCCTTGACCGAGTATTTTTCGGAGTACGCACTGGTGCGCTATCGTGTGCGGGTGGAGATAGAATACTTCATTACGCTTTGTGAGCTGCCCTTGCCGCAGCTGGCCGATTTCAATCATGACTTGTTCGAGCGTTTGCGCGATATCTATCGCAACTTTACGCCTGCCGATGCGCAGCGTGTGAAGGACATCGAGAAGGTGACCAACCACGACGTGAAGGCTGTGGAGTATTTCATCAAGGAGAAGTTCGATGAAATCTCAAACCTCGATGCCTACAAGGAGTTTGTGCACTTCGGCCTCACTTCTCAGGACATCAACAACACCAGCGTTCCTCTTTCCATCAAGGAGGCTCTTGAGCAGGTGTACTATCCGCTGCTGGAAGAACTGATTGAGCAGCTGAATGACTATGCCGAGGAGTGGAAGGCTGTGCCCATGCTGGCCAAGACCCACGGACAGCCAGCCTCGCCCACGCGTCTGGGCAAGGAGGTGATGGTCTACGTCTATCGCTTAGAGGAGCAGCTCCGCTCGTTGAAGGAGACGCCCATCACGGCGAAGTTCGGTGGGGCAACGGGCAATCTGAATGCGCATCATGTGGCCTATCCTGAGATAGACTGGCGCCAGTTTGCCAACAGCTTCGTGGAAGAGAAGCTGGGGCTGGAGCGCGAGCAGTACACCACACAGATTTCTAACTACGACTGGCTTGCCGGGCTTTTCGACGCGATGCGCCGCATCAACACCATCGTCATCGACCTGGACCGTGACTTCTGGATGTACATCTCTATGGAGTACTTCAAGCAGAAAATCAAGGCCGGCGAGGTGGGCTCGAGCGCTATGCCGCACAAAGTGAACCCCATCGACTACGAGAACTCGGAGGGTAATCTGGGCATGTCGAATGCCATCCTGGCGTTTCTGGCACAGAAATTGCCTGTAAGCCGTCTGCAGCGCGACCTCACCGACTCTACCGTGCTGCGCAATGTGGGCGTTCCGATGGGGCATTCGCTCATTGCCTTCCAAAGCACCCTGAAGGGCTTGCGCAAGCTGATCCTGAACGAGGAGAAGCTGCATGAGGATCTGGAACAGACGTGGGCCGTCGTGGCTGAGGCCATACAGACCATCCTGCGCCGCGAGGCCTATCCGCATCCCTACGAAGCCCTGAAGGCGTTGACGCGTACCAACCAGAAGATGACCGAAGAAACCATTCATGCGTTCATCCAGACGCTCGAAGTGAGCGACAGCGTGAAACAAGAACTGATGGCGATTACGCCGTGGAACTATACTGGAATGTAAAACATAAAAACAAAAGAACAAGACAAAAGAACAAGACTGAAAAAGCGACGTCGTGCGACGTCAGAAAAGAAACGAACAACTGTTATTAAACACTGAACTATTCCACTCCAAACCGTTTTTAAAACAACGAATTAAAACGAATTTCACGGATGGAACGAATTAGGCATTAAGCATTTAGAATTTAGAATTAAGCATTATAACTATGGATTTCGAAAACGAGAAGAAGCAAAACGAACAGGCTGCACCAGAACAGCAGGACAGCCGTGAGGGCTATCAGAAAGAATTCAGACCTGTCGGACGTTCACCCCGTCCACGTATTCACACACCCCGTCCCAATGCCGGAGGCTATGAGCGTCCGAGCTACAAGCGCAATGACGACGAAGAAGGATTCCGTCCCGAAGGATTCGGAGCCGGACTCCAGTCGGCTGCACCTCAGCGCAGCAACTTCCGTCCCCGTCAGAACAACTACGGCGGCGGCTATCAGCAGCGCCAGGGCGGCTATCAGCCTCGTCAGGGTGGCTACCAGCCCCGTCAGCAGCAGGGCGGCTATCGTCCCCGTTACAACAACCAGGAAGGCGACGAGCAGCAGGGAGGCTATCAGCAGCGTCCGCAGTATGGCCAGCGTCCGCAGCAGGAAGAGGGCTACCAGCCTCGCGGCGGTTATCAGCCTCGTCAGGGCGGTTACGGCCAGCAGCGCGGCGGTTATCAGCAGCGTGGTGGCTATCAGCAGCGTCAGGGCGGCTACGGCCAGCGTCAGGGTGGCTATCAGCAGCGCCAGGGTGGCTACGGCCAGCGTCAGGGCGGCTATCAGCAGCGTCCGAAGGGCGGCTATCGTCAGCACACAGCCGACTATGATCCCAATGCAAAGTACAGCTTCAAGAAGCGTATAGAATATAAGGAGGTAAACTTCGATCCGAACGAGCCCGTTCGTCTGAACAAATACCTGGCCAATGCAGGCGTTTGCAGCCGTCGTGAGGCCGATGAGTTCATTCAGGCAGGCGTAGTGACCGTCAACGGACAGGTCGTTACCGAGCTCGGCACTAAGGTGCTGCGCACCGACGAGGTTCGTTTCCACGATCAGCCCGTTACGTTGGAGAAGAAGGTCTATGTGCTCCTGAACAAGCCGAAGGACTACGTGACCACCAGCGATGACCCTCAGCAGCGCAAGACCGTTATGGACCTGGTGAAGAACGCCTGTCCGGAGCGCATCTATCCCGTAGGCCGTCTCGACCGTAACACCACGGGTGTGCTGCTGCTTACCAACGATGGCGACCTGGCTTCAAAGCTCACCCATCCGAAGTTCCTGAAGAAGAAGATCTATCATGTCTACCTCGACCGCAACGTAACGGCTCACGACATGCAGCAGATTGCCGAAGGCGTGATGCTTGACGACGGCGAAATCAAGGCTGATGCCGTTGAATATGCCGATGCTGTCGACAAGAAGCAGGTGGGCATCGAGATTCACTCAGGCAAGAACCGCATCGTGCGTCGCATCTTCGAGAGCCTCGGCTACAAGGTTGCCAAACTCGACCGTGTTCAGTTTGCCGGCCTGACCAAGAAGAACCTGCGTAGGGGCGACTGGCGTTACCTCACGGAAGAGGAGGTCGACCGCCTGCGCATGGGTGCCTACGAATAAATATCAACCAAGATAACGATGAAAAGAACAAAGATTATCGACGTGCTGCAAAGCACGGAATATGGAAAGGACGTCTGTGTGAAGGGCTGGGTGAGGACACACCGCAGTTCGAAGGCAGTTGACTTCATTGCCCTGAACGACGGCTCTACCATCAAGAATGTTCAGGTGGTGGTCGATCCCGCAAAGATTGACGAGGAAGTGCTGAAGCAAGTGACCACAGGTGCCTGCATCGGTGTCGTCGGAGAGCTCGTGGCCAGTCAGGGAGCTGGTCAGGCTTCTGAGATACAATGCAAGAGCATCGAGGTCTATGGCCTCTGCGGCAACGACTATCCCATGCAGAAGAAGGGACAGTCGTTCGAGGTGATGCGCAAGAATGCCCACATGCGTCTGCGTACCAATACGTTTGGTGCCGTGATGCGCATCCGCCACAACATGGCGATGGCCATCCACACCTACTTCCACGAGCATGGCTTCTTCTACTTCCACACGCCGCTGATTACCGCCAGCGACTGCGAGGGAGCCGGTAACATGTTCCAGGTGACGACCAAGAACCTCTACGACCTGAAGAAGGACGAGCAGGGAAAGATCATCTACGACGATGACTTCTTCGGCGAGCAGACGTCGCTGACCGTCTCTGGCCAGTTGGAGGGTGAGCTGGGTGCTACGGCGCTCGGAGCCATCTATACCTTCGGCCCCACCTTCCGTGCCGAGAACTCGAACACGCCCCGTCATCTGGCCGAGTTCTGGATGATTGAGCCCGAGGTGGCCTTCTTGGATCAGGAAGAGCTGATGGACCTGGAGGAAGACTTCATCAAGTATTGCGTCCGCTGGGCTTTGGACAACTGCAAGGACGATCTGCAGTTCCTCAACCAGATGATTGACAAGACGCTGATTGCCCGTCTTGAGGGTGTGCTGAAGGATACCTTCGTGCGCCTGCCCTATACGGAGGGCATCAACATCCTGCAGGAAGCCATCAAGAACGGCAAGAAGTTCGAGTTCCCCTGCAACTGGGGTGATGATCTTGCCTCTGAGCACGAGCGCTACTTGGTTGAAGAGCACTTCAAGAAGCCCGTCATCATGACCGACTATCCCCGTGCTTTCAAGTCGTTCTACATGAAGCAGAACGAAGACACGGCCGATGGTGGCTCGGTGGGCTATAAGGGAGCCGTTGCTCCTGGCCCCACGATGCAGGGCACCGACGTGTTGTTCCCGCAGATTGGCGAGATTATCGGAGGTTCGGTTCGTGAGGAGAGCTACGACAAACTGATGGGCGAGATAGAGCGCCGACAGATGGATCAGACCCACCTGTGGTGGTACATCGATACCCGTCGCTGGGGTTCTTGTCCGCATGCAGGCTTCGGTTTGGGCTTTGAGCGCCTCATCCTGTTCGTGACCGGCATGCAGAACATCCGCGACGTGATACCTTTCCCGCGTACACCGAAGTCGGCAGAGTTCTAAATTTCATACCGAACGATCATATTCTACAATTCGTGCTGGATTGTCGTGTAATCAATATTGAATTACAGGCAATCCAGCACGAATCGTAAACTGTTGAATATCAAATAATTTCTTCACCACGCACCTTCATCGTGCGCCCATCGGGAATTAGAAGCTCAGCGCCTTTCCGCGATAGAACTGGATGAGGGCCGTCTGGTACAGGTACTCGTAGCGAGCCTGCGTCAGGTCGCTTTCCGTGCGCAGGTAGTTGTTCTTCTGCTCGTTGAACTCCGTGATGGTTGCCTGTCCCTGCTCATATTTGGCCGTCGTCAGACGGAAGGCATCGGCAGCGCTCTGGCTGGCCTGCATGCAGCTTTTCAGTTTTTGCTGGGCAGCCACCGTGCTGTAGTAGGCCTGCTGTATTTCCTTATAGAGCGACTTCTTCGTATTGTCGAGTGCCAGCAGCTGGTTCTCCCGGTCGATGCGGGCGTTACGAACGCTGTTGCGCGTCTGGAATCGGTTGAAGATGGGTACGTTCAGGTTCAGTCCTAAGTACTGGCTGAAGTTGTTCTTCATCTGCGTCGAGAAATTATCGGCCTTAAATCCGGATGTCTTGTAGTAGTTACTGCCCATTCCTGCGCTGAAGCTGAGCGAAGGGTAGTAGTCGGCTTTAGCGATAGCGATGCTCTTGTCGGCTGCCTGTATGCGCAGTTGCTGGGCGGCCACCTCCGGGCGCAGGCCCAGAGCTTCGGCAAAGATGGCATCGGGCGAGGGCAGCACCTCCTGTCCTGACACGCTGCCTGCCTCTGTCCGCTCGATGGCGAAGCCTTCGGGCGACGGCAATTCCAGCAGTTGCGAGAGCGAGAGCAGGGCCAGCTGGCAGCTGTTGTCGGCCTGTGTAGCCGTCAGTTGGCTTTGGGCAAGGGTGGCCTTCTGTTGCGACAGCTGTGCCTCGTTGGCCTTTCCGTTGTCGAGCAAAACCTGCAGACGTGCTACCTGAGCCGAGTCGATGGCAATCTGGCGGTGAGCCACGTCGGCCACCTCCATGTCGTAGAGTATCTGCACGTAGGCCTGAGCCACCTGTACGCGTATGTCGTTCTTGGCTTTCTCCAGGTCGGCTGTAGCCGCTTCGAGGTTCAGCCGGCTCAGTTTGATGGTATTGGGAATGCGGAATCCCGTGAAGAGCGGCACACTGGTACCCAACGAGAACGATGTCGAGCTGGTATTCGTGTTGGTATAGGTATTCTGTGCCGTCAGTCCTCGGCCAAAGGAGAAGTTCTGTCCCGCCGAGGCACTGAGGTCGGGCAGCCGCTGGTTACGGGCGTTCGACAGTTGTATCTCGCTCTGGCGTATCTGGTTCTCCTGCTGTCTGATGCCGATGTTATGCGCTACGGCATAGTCACAGCACTGACTGAGGTTCCAGGGAGCCTGGGCGCGGAGGGGGTGCGACAATGTCGCAGCATACATGACAAGGAGGATGATGGGGTTTCTCATGTTTTCTGAGGATGATGGGGTTTCTCTTGTTTCTTAGTTGTTGTCGTTGTCGGTAATGATTTGCGGGCCGCGCACCTTTTCCTGGGCGGTGATGCCTTTCTTGATCTCAATGTCCACACCGTTGCTCAGTCCGGTTTCTACGGCCCGGCGCTCGAACTGCTGGGGTCTTGCCTCGGGAGCACCGACAAACACCTGTACGAAAGTGGAGTCGCCACTGAACTCGATACCGCTCTCGGGAACGCTCAGCACTTGTTTGGCCTCAGCAAGGATGATCTCGGCGTTGGCTGAGTAGCCGGAACGGAGAGACGGTGACTGCTTGTCTGTCAGAGAACCGCCGGAAACAGGTGTGGCCAGGCTGATGGCAGCCTTGATCTCAAACTGGTTGGCACCGTTGTTCTGTACGGCTTTAGGCGAGATGTATTCAAGCGAGGCATCGAACGTCTGGTCCTGCAGGGCGCCGATGGTGATTTTCATAGGCGTTCCGATGGCCAGTTGACCCACTTCGGTCTCGTCTATGTTTCCGCGGAAGATGAGATCCTGCATGTTAGCCACAGTGGCGATGGTCGTACCGTCATTGAAGGTGTTGCTGTTGATAACCGAGTTACCTACCTTCACGGGAATGTCGAGGATGATTCCGCTGATGGTGGCGCGTATGAGTGTGCTGGAGGCCGATGCATTCGATTTCGAAACACCGTCGCGTACTACCTGCAGCGCATCGTCGGCTGCTGCCTTCTCCTCACGAGCCTGCTTCAGCTGCTGGCGGCTCTTTTCAAACTCCTCGTCGCTGACGAGCTTCTGTTCATGCAGGTTCTTCATGCGACCGTAATCGGTCTCTACCTGTTTCAGGTTGATTTCCGACAGGCGCACACGGCTCTCTGCGCTGGACAACTGTCCCATGTCGGGTATCACTTTCACACGGGCAATCACCTCGCCTGCCTGTACTGTCTGTCCAGGCTCCTTCATCAGTTCGGCGATAATGCCGGCAATCTGTGGTTTTACGTTCACCTCATTGCGGGGCTCGATGGTGCCCGTGATGATGGTGGTGCGCTGAATGTCTTTCACTTCGGGTGTCAGTTCTGAGTAGACCACCTCTTTGGGCTGGCTCTTCTGCCAGAGGAACACAAAGGTTCCGATGAAAATCAGTGCCACGATGAGGGCAATGACCAGTTTTGTGTACTTCTTCATATTGGGTTGTTTTTTGTTATGGGGCTTATAGGACTAATGGGGCTTATTGGGCTAATGGGCTGGGGCTTATTCATCTCTCATCGCATCGACGGGTTTGACTGCCATCGCTCTCGCAGCAGGCGCAAGACCAGCCAGAACGCCCATAGCCGCAATGATGACGGCACAGAAGATGGCTGTCCAGAAGTCTACCTGGAAGTGGGCTTTCAGAAGACCGTCCTCCGTATTGGCCAGTTCCAGCATCTGTAGGACGCCCACAGCCAGCATGATGCCGCTCATGCCCGCTACCAGTGTGAGCACGATGCTCTCTGAGATGATTTGTGAGAGTATCATTCTTGGTGTGGCACCGATGGCTCTTCTGATGCCAATCTCGGTGGTGCGCTCCCTGACTGTGACCATCATGATGTTCGACACACCGATGGCTCCGGCCAGCAATGTGCCCAGACCGACGAGCCAGATGAGGAAGTTGACACCACGGAAGAGGCTGTCGACTATCTGGAAAAGCACCTCGGTGTTGAACACAATGACCCCCTGCTCATCGTCGGGACTGACGGTATGGGCGCGGGCTATGGTCTGGCGTATCTTCGGAGCCAGAGTGCTCATGATGACGCCTGGCTTGCCCGTCACGGCAATCATGTCGATGGCATTACCACGATGATAGGCTTTCTGCATCAGGGTGATGGGAATCATGACTGTAGTTCCTGCCTCGCCGATGAAGTTTGCGCCCTCTGACATGTTGTAGTCTACGCCTATCACGCGGTAGTAGATGCCGTCAATGCGGATGCTTCGTCCGCAGGGGTCGCCGCCTCTGGGGAACAGTTCCTTGTAGACTTTCTTGCCAATGACGCATACTTTGCGTTGTTGAATCATGTCCATCTCGTTCAGAAAGCGGCCGTAGTACATCTTCGGCTCGACGATATAGCAGTAGCTGGGCGTAGTACCCTGTGCCGATACCGACGACTTGCGGTCGCCGCAGACTGCTGTTCCGCCGTAGCTGTAGAGCATCGGGGCTATGCGATCCAGTTCAGGCACCTGTTCCTTCAGTCGGTCTACGTCCTGATAGGTCATCCACCAGTACCGTCCTTTCGGGAATCCCTTGTAGGCTTTGGTCGTAGGCTGTGCCCAAACCATCGATGAGTTGGTGGCAAAACCCTCGAAATTTTCGTTGAGCAGTTGCTTAACGCCCTGTCCGCCGCCCATTAATGCCACAAGCATGAACACGCCCCAGAACACGCCGAAGCCTGTCAATAGCGAGCGTGACTTGTTGCGCGTCAGCGTGTCGAGGATTTCTTGGTAGGAGTCAATATCTATTCTCATGGGTCTTTTTGGGGTTAATGGGTCTTATGGGGCAAATGGGGCTTATAGGTTTTATGGGGCTGGGTCTTATGGGGCATATAGGTTGGGTTTATTCTGCTCTTAGTGCTTCTATGGGCCTGATGTGGGCGGCCTTCAGCGAGGGAATCAGTCCGGCTATGGTTCCGGCAATGATCATGACGAGCGTGGTTTCAATGCAGACATCAAGACCAACGGTGGGGTTGACGAACATCGTTGCCTTGAACAAGCCGGAGTCTATCTGTGTGTGGCCGATGGTCGCATCCATATACTCGTTGGCTGCAATGCCTAACAGCATGCCTATATAGCCGAAGATCGTGGTGATGATGACACTCTCGACGATGATTAGCCGAAGAATGGACCAAGGCTTTGCACCAATGGCCTTGCGAATGCCGAACTCATGTGTACGCTCCTTCACGGTGATGAGCATGATGTTCGAAACACCTACGATTCCGCTTAACAGTGTAAACAGACCAACGACCCAAAGGGCGGTGCGAAGGATGTTCATGCCCTCGTTCATCTGCATTGCCTGCGTAAAACGGTTCCATATCCAGATAGCCTCTCCGTCGTCAGGAGCAGCATTGTGGTTGGCGTTCAGCCGCTGGCGGTAACGGGCTTCGAATGCCTCGTTTGACTGCTCGGTAGGCAGACCGTGGAACGAATATTCAATCACCCCCACCGTATTACCGATGCCGTACATTGTCTTCACAGTCGTAAACGAGGTGTAGGCTTCGTTGTTTTGCCGGCTTTCATCGTCTTTATAGATGCCAATCACGCGGAACACGATGTTCCCGACATTGACATTCTGGCCGACAAATGTGGCATAACGGGTATCGTTGTCACCGTTTGGTTGCTGGTTCCACAGTTCCTTTGCCTGTGAACGGCTGAGCACAATGACTTTGCGCCTGTCGCGGATGTCCAGTTCGTTGATGAAGCGTCCGTAGAGCATTTCGCGCTTGTTGATGCGGAACTCGTTCGGATAGACACCTCGCAGCGTACCGTTTACATATTCCTTTCCTTTGCTGATCGTAACCGACTGGCTGAGCTGTGCGCCCACTTCGTCGATATGGTCGTTGAAGTCGGTCTGCGTAGCCCGCAGGTCCATACTGTTCAGTTCTATGTTCCTGCCTTGCTTCATGCCCTTGTATGGCTTCTCTGTCCATCCGCCATAGACAGTCATTGAGTTTGTCAGGAACCTTCCGTTCGACTGTTCGGCAGCATTGATGAGTCCGTTGCCAGCACCCAGCAGCACGATAATCATAAAGATGCCCCACGCGACGGCGAAGCCGGTGAGCGATGTGCGCAGTTTGTTGCGACGGGCGGTCTGCCAGATTTCATTCAGTAATTCCATAACCTGTCATTCTATGATACCGTCTTTGATGCGGATGATGCGGTTGGTCTGCTCGGCCACCGTAGGATCGTGGGTCACGATGACCTGTGTCATGCCTTCTTTCTGGTTCAGGTCCTTCAGTAGTTGCATCACCTCGACTGACGTCTTCGAGTCGAGTGCACCCGTAGGCTCGTCGGCCAGGATGATACGTGGCTTCGTAATCAGGGCACGGGCAATAGCCACTCGCTGTCGCTGTCCGCCCGAAAGCTCGTTCGGATAGTGCGTAGCCCAGTCCAGAAGTCCCAGGCGCTCTAAGTATTCCAAGGCCATCTGGTGGCGTTTCTTGCGCGAAACGCCCTGATAGAAGAGGGGCAGTTCGACATTCTCCACGGCCGTCTTGAAAGCGATGAGGTTGAAACTCTGGAAGATAAAGCCTATCATCCGGTTACGATACTCGGCGGCTTTCGACTCAGAAAGGTCTTTGATCAGCGTTCCTCCCAGTTCATAGATCCCCGAATCGTAGTTGTCGAGGATGCCGAGAATGTTGAGCAGTGTGCTCTTTCCTGAGCCGCTGGCTCCCATAATCGAGACAAACTCCCCCTCCTTGATGTCGAGGTCGATGCCTTTCAGTACATGAAGTGGCTGTGCTCCGTAATAAGTCTTGTTTACGTTTTCTAAGTGAATCATTGTTGCTTTCTCTGTTGGTCACACTAATTAGACACTTTTATTTGAGAAATTATTGCGTTTCATACGCAACTTTAACATCTTCTAACGTAATGTCAAGCAATCTCATCTGGCGGAACAACTCGGGCAGCTGCTCTTTCATGAACACCCTCTTGCGCTCTTTCAGAATCTGTTTCTTCGCTCCTTTCGTCACGAAGTATCCCAGTCCGCGTTTATTATAGATGATGTTTGCGCGTGAGAGCTCGTCGTAGGCCTTTACGGCTGTGTTGGTGTTCACCTCCAGCAGCACGGCATATTCGCGTACCGAGGGGATGCGGTCGTCGTCCTTGTAGGTGTCGGCTAGTATTTCATCGCAGAGGCGGTCGGCCATCTGGATATATATCGGTTTGTCGTTTGTGAAAATCATACGTTAGCCAATTTGTGGGTTACTACTTGCCAGCGGCAGAACAGGCGGTAGGCCAGCCAGGTGAAGAGCACGATGAGGCAGATGAAGAATCCTGCCAGCAGGTATTCGCGCGTCGGGATCGTCATGCCAGTAGATACCTGATGACGGGTGAGGCTATTGGCAATCGTCCCCCAGATGGCAGACACCATAGTAAAAGTAGCTGAGGTGGCAATGAAGTGGAACTTCTTGAAGAACACACCGCCCAGCAGGAAGAAGGCGTGGATGGAGACCAGCATGCAATAAAGCACCAGTATGTTTCTCCATGACTTCCATTCGTCAGTGTGAGGCCACATCTTGAAAAAGTAACTTGTGGAATCCATAACGGGTTGTCCGGCCATCCATAGATAGGTCATGTGGACACAGTCAGCCACCAAGAATGCTATGATTCCGCCCAACAGCGAGAAGACCAGCATGTAAATCCAGCGCGACAGGAACTTCTCTGCATTCGATGCTGGCAGCATCAGCCACGCGATGCGTTGCTGTTTCTTCTGCTCGCTGCGGTATATGCTGCTGGCCATGATGAGGAAGAAGATATACATGGCAATCATGCCGAAGATTCCCACCGACTCACAGACATTTCTGACGAATATCTCGTCTTTACAGGCATAGCTGTGGAACCCGATGTTATGGGCAAACCAGAAGAAGAACAGATAGAGCAGAAGCATGCAGAGCGTTCCCCACATCATCGGCTTCAGTCCTTCGGAAAAGTCGAGTTTCAGCACACGGCCGAAGCGAGTCATATTGAAGTTTTTCATTTTACCAATCCTTTCGTTACAGCGTTAAACAATAGTTCCAGATTCACTTGTGTCTCGGCCTGGCCTTCCTGGCGCACGGCCATCACGGCATTGCCCTGCAGGGTGGGCTCTGCATAGAGTACGCTCTCCATCTGGTCGGGCATACGATACTCGAAGACATACTTCTCCATGATGTCCTGTACCGAGGCGTTGAGCAGCAGCTCGCGCTGGTTCAGCATGAGGATGTGGTCGAGCAGGGCTTCCACGTCGTGTACCTGGTGCGTAGAGATGATGATGGTTTGCTCTTCGCTCATGTTCTGGGCCACGGTGCGGCGGAACTGGCTCTTTGAGGGGATGTCCAGCCCGTTCGTCGGTTCGTCCATCAGTAGCAACTTCGTATTGGTGGCCAGGGCGAAAGACATGAAGACCTTCTTCTTCTGTCCCATCGAGAGTGCTTTCAGGTTCAGGTCGGTTGTCAGTTCAAAGTCCTTCAGACAGGCCTCCAGACGCTCCTGACTGAAGCGGGGATAGAATGGGGCATTGAGCTCCACATAGCGTTTCAGCGACATCGACGGCAGGTCGAACTCCTCGGGGACGAGGAAGATCTCTTCCAGCGTCTGGGGAAGACGTCTGGCTGTCACAACATCGTCGCAACAAACGGAACCGTGGACGGGCCGCAGCAGACCGGCGATGAGGTAGAGCAGGGTAGACTTGCCCGTGCCGTTCTTGCCTAACAGACCATAGATTTTGTTTTCCTCCAACCTCAGGTTGAAGCCGTCGAACACCCAGTTCTTCTGTCCGGGATAACGGAATCTCATGTCGTTTACTTGGATCATAACCTTATTTTATAACTACAAAACTTACTGTATTAGTGTACCACTTGAATAGTACACTGCAAAAGTAATACAAATTGGCATATCCTCCAAACTTTTTCGCAACTTTCTTTTGGACTTAACAAATATTTAACATTTCCACCTTGTTATATTATAGTTTGAGGTTCAGGCTGAATTGCGTTGTAATTCGGCCTGAATCAGACGCAAATTCGTGCTGAATTAGAGGCTAATTCAGCACGAATTACAACACGTTGGTTATCAATTAGTTATGGATATACTAAGAACGGTTTCGGCATTACAGGTGGAGCGTGTGGCCCATGCGGTCCTGCTTCGTCTTCAGATAGCGCAGGTTATACTGGTTGGGCGTCACTTCGATGGGCACGTTCTCGACGATTTCCAGTCCGTATGCCTCCAGTCCCACGCGCTTCACGGGGTTATTGGTCATCAGTCGCATTTTGTGTACCCCCAGATGGCGCAGCATCTGTGCCCCACAGCCGTAGTCGCGCTCGTCGGCCTTGAAGCCTAAGCAGAGGTTGGCATCTACGGTGTCGTAGCCCTCTTCCTGCAGTTTGTAGGCTGCCAGCTTGTTCATCAGACCGATGCCGCGGCCCTCCTGCTGCATATAGACGATGACGCCCTTGCCTTCCTCGTCGATTTTCTCCATGGCGCGGTGCAGCTGTTCGCCGCAGTCGCAGCGCTTCGAGCCGAGAATGTCGCCTGTCATACAAGAAGAATGTACGCGCACGAGGATGGGCTCGTCCTCCTTCCACTCGCCTTTGATGAGGGCGAAGTGCTCCTGTCCGTTCGATTTCTGGCGGAAGGGGATGATGCGGAAGTGGCCGTGCTCGGTGGGCATGTCAGCCTCGACGCCCACTTCGATGAGCGACTCCTGCTTGAGCCGGTAGGCAATGAGATCCTTGATGGTGATGATCTTCAGCTGATGCTTCTCGGCAAAGGCCTGAAGCTCAGGCATGCGGGCCATCGTGCCGTCGTCGTTCATGATTTCCATCAGTGCACCGGCGGGGTAGAGTCCGGCCAGCTTGCACAGGTCGACGGCCGCCTCCGTGTGGCCCGAGCGGCGCAATACGCCGTTGTCCTGGGCATAGAGCGGGTTGATGTGGCCGGGACGGCCGAAGGTCTGCGGCGTACTGGCAGGGTCGGCCAGCGCCTGTATGGTGGCAGCGCGGTCGTGAGCCGACACGCCTGTGGTGCAACCTTCCAGCTTGTCGACCGTCACGGTGAAGGGAGTGCCCAGCACCGACGTGTTCTCCGATACCTGTCGGGGCAGGTCGAGCTCCTCGCTCCGGCTAATGGTGATGGGAGCGCAGAGCACACCGCGGGCATATTTCAGCATGAAGTTGACCATCTCCGGCGTAATCTTCTCGGCTGCGCAGATCAGATCGCCCTCGTTTTCGCGGTCTTCGTCGTCGACCACAATGACGAACTTGCCCTCGCGGAAGTCCTCGACGGCCTCTTCTATGGTGTTGAGCTTCAGTGGTTTCATATCTTCGTAGATGATTTCTTGGTTTGTCTTTTGCTATGAGGGGTACATGCCGCCCTCCTTTTTGATGTTGCCCAGTTCGATGACTTTGGGTATCAGCTTCTTGTTGATGCGGATAATGTCGTGCAGGTCTTTATAGAGACGCAGGCGGAAACGTATCATACGGAAGTAGAAGAAGATGCCCGTAGGCAGGAACAGTCCCGTCAGAATGTTCAGCCACTTGCGTTCGAACGGCCGTGTATGGGCATGTGTGGCAATGATGGGGAACTGGTTCAGTTTCATCAGCACATACCTGTCGCGGGTATAGGAAAGGTCTTCGATGGCCACTTCGAGCGTAAAGTTGATGTGCTCTATCTCATGATCGTCGCCAGGCCGGAAGAACACGTTGATGGGGTTCGGCCAGCGCAGCAGCTTGTTGGCCTCGGAGTACTTCGCAATATCCAAGTTGATGTTGGTCAGCATGTCGGCATCCATGAGGTACTTCGGCTCTTCTATGATGACCTCCTTCTTCATGATGCTGCGCTTCGTTCTCAGTCCCAGCATGCGCATGAGCAGCATCTTGTAGGCATCGATGTTGAAGACGGTAGAGTCTTTGTTAGCTTTGACGGTAAAGAAGACGGCCAGTGGTGTCAGAACGATGGTACTGATCCATTTTCCGAACCAAACCGTCCACTCATCTTCGCGAGCCATGCGCATGCCGGAGTTCTCGAAGATGTAATAGACGATGAAGACCAGCACCGAAATGATGACCGGTACGCCCAAACCGCCCTTGCGGATGATGGCACCGAGCGGTGCTCCGATGAAGAAGAAGATGACGCACGAGAGTGCCAGCGTGATTTTGTTGATGGCCTCCATCTCATGAATGCGCACCTGTCGGTTCAGATAGTTGGCATAGTCAGCCTTCATGAGCAGGTCGTTGACGCCCGTCTGTGCCTGCTGTGCGGCTTTTCGCGTGATGAGCAGCTTCTGCTCACCGCTCATAGCCTCGTAGATGGAGTCCAGCTTGGCCGTCTTCCCTTCCTCCAATGTCTTGGAGAGCCTGACGGAGTCGTCGTGCGAGATGGATGGCATATAGAACGTCATCTGCTTGGCCGAACTGTAGAAGTCGCGGCCTACGCTGTCGCATTCGTGGCGGATTGAGTCCAGGTCGTGCAGAATCTTGCTGTTGCTCTTCATCTTGGCATTGTGGGTCAGGTCGGCCACGTCGTCGACGTTGAAGCCGCCGTCGTAGTCAAGCACGAGCACTTTGTGGCCGAAGGTCTCTCGGCGGTAGGGAATCTCGGCCGATCCGCCGATGTCTTGCGAGCGCATGTTCTCAAACCACTCGCCGTTCCAGAGCGTGAGCAGCAGGTGCTTCTTCTCTTCCGTGCTCTGCAGCATTCCCGAGTCGGCCAGAATGATGGCCTGGTCTTCGAACGACCCCGTTCTGCGGTAGATCATGATGCCGTACAGATGGCCTGTCTCCAAGTCTTTCCGCTCCACGTAGAGGTTGGTGCCCGGCAGTCCGTCGTAGAAGATTCCTTCGGGTATTTCCAGTTCAGGGCTGGTCTGCTTCATGGCCAGCAGCAGTCGGCCGAAGCGATTGTTGGCGATAGGTCCCACCACGTCTTGGAAGAAATAGCTCATGCCCCCGATGAAGCACACCACGACGATGAGTGAGCGCATGGCCTGCATAAGTGAAATGCCGGCCGCCTTGATGGCTGTCAGCTCCGAGCTTTCGCCCAGGTTGCCAAAGGCGATGAGCGACGACAGCAGGATGGCTAAGGGAAATGCCTGCGGCATGAGCATGAGGCCCATCCACCAGAAGAACTGAGCCAGCACGTCGATGGTCAGACCCTTGCCGATCAGTTCGTCGACGTATCGCCACAGAAACTGCATCATCAGCACAAACTGGCAGATGAAAAAGGTTCCGACGAATAGCAGTCCGAACTGTTTTGAAATGAATATGTCGAGTTTCTTGATGCGAAACATGCCGTCTTTTCTCTTAATCAGCCTGCAAAGTTAGCAATAAAAACTCAGAATCATTCGTGTTTTAATATAATTTATCAACTTCGGCCTGAATTAGCCTGTAATTCAGGCTGAACGAGGTCGCTTGCAATTCGTACTGAATTAGCTTGTAATTTAGCCTGAATTAGCCGACAATTCGGCCTGAATTGCGGGCTAATTCAGGCCGAATTGCAGAGGGGGGGCAAATCTTCAATATTCAGACAAAAATTAAGGATTAAAATCAAAAATAACGGTATGCAACCGTTTGATACTCCGCTATTTTTCTCTACTTTTGCACCGAATTATTGTTTGTCTGCAAATCAAAGATAAAACTGTCAAATTTATAACTAAACATTAACTTATGAAGAAACTTTTTACTTTAGCATTGCTTTTCCTGGGGCTGAGCGTCGGCACAGCACAGGCACAGGTGAAGAAGAGTTGGGACTTCTCCAAGGGATGGAGCGATGAGACCATCGAAAACCTGACTCAGGGATCAGAGTGGACGCAAGACGGCTCCAGCTGGAAAGAGACAGGCAAGTTCACGGGCGCATTTGTTGCCAACGGACAGCCTATCAAGGAGCTGACAGGGCTGACACGCGGGTCTGCGGGTCTGAGCAAGAACAACAACTATCTGCTCACGGGCACGACTTTCCGTATTAATCGTGACAAGATGGTGCTGAACTTCCCTAACCTTGTCAATGGACAGAAGCTTACTATCGTTGGCCGCTCTGCCAATGGAACGGCAAATAACCGTGGCGTGAAGGCCAGTTACGACTACATGGTTCGCGTGGACGAGGACAAGGACAACAATATCATGCTTGGCGGCCAGGTGGATGGCTCGAAGGGCACCTATACTTTCGTCTATGAGATTCAGACCGAGCAGACAGACTCGGTGCCTGTGCAGATAACGATGATCACTGGCGGTATCGACTTTGTCCTCTTTCAGATTGACGAGGGCGATGTCATCCCTATAGCCAAAGTGGCCTATCTTTATGACGGCACGGAAGACGCGGTGTTGACCATGCTGAAGGCCCGTGAGAATACTGAGGTAACGCCTATCAACGTGACCTCGGAGACCGTTACGGCCGAGCAGTTGCAGGGATATGACGTGACCGTGGTGGGCAGCAGTGTCCCTGCTGACAATGCCGCTGTTGGCGTAGTGAAGGAAGCCCTGCCTTGGACTCCGTTCCTCAACCTGAACGGTAGCCTCTATCCTGTATGGGCCTATGGCGAGGCTGTCTATACGGCTCCCTTTGCCAAGGTGAAGAACATGAAGAACGCGCTGATGGCTGGCGTGGAAGTTGTCGACGATCCCGACCTGGGTGCCATCCTGCCGCTTGCGGCCAACGACGCGGTCAATATGATTGCCGTGAAGCTGGGCGACTACTTCGAGGGCGATGCCGTCGTGGCAACCGACATGAACGATGAAGATCCCGCCGTGGCCATCCACACGCACAACATCAATCATAACGGTTATGTCTATCTGCCTGGTGCAGATTATACGAGTGCCGGTCTGGCTGTCGTGGACAATGCCATCACCGTGCTGCAGGCTTCGAAGACGGAGATCACACCTGCCAATGCGCCTACCATCTCGCGTACCTATAAAGATAAGCTGACACGTGTGGCCATCAAGGCACCCAAGCAGCCCAAGGCTCGCGTGTTCTACACCATCGACGGCACAGAGCCTACTGAGCAGAGCACGGAATATACCGACACCATCGACCTGACCCAGCCCTGCACACTGAAGGCTGCTGCCATTGCTGAGGGCTACACGCTGAGCAATGCGGCCGAACTGGAGGTGCTCATCAAAGAACAGCCGAAGACACCTGTCATTGCCTACGACATGCAGGGTGCCAAGACTACTGTCACCATCAGCTGCGAAAGCGACGATGCCGACATCTGGTATAACTTCACCGGCGCAGGTGCCGACACACTGAAGTCAACGAAGTATGTGGACTCCGTGGCCGTAGAGATTACCATGCCGCAGAACGTCACAGCCTTTGCCGTGGCTGGCGGAGAGGTGTTCTCGGAGATTGCTCAACTGCGTGTGCTGGTGCAGGAGCCTCGTGTGGTCATCGATGTAGCCGGACACTTTGCTGCTCAGCAGTGGACTGCCGACAATAACCCTGCAGGACTCGCTGTGGCCAACGGCAAGGGCATGTTCTCATGGGGTGCCAGCGCTGCCTCGATGTACACGGGCGAAGGCCGCGACTCGACTGTGATCGATTCTGAAACGGGCGACGAGTCTGTCATCAAGATCTATTCTGACGAAGATCTCCGTCCCTACGAAGCTGTGAACGAGCCGGGTGAGAACCCCGAATGGGTGCTTGTCAGCCGTGGCACATGTCTCATCTGGCAGAACCTGGGCGCTCAGACCACGAACTTCGGTGACGACAGCAACTACAATCCGATGTATTCTACCGATGTGGACTCGCTCTTCCCCGTGTCGAAGAACGATATCCAGTTCTATAAGTTCCAGTCGGGCGAGCCGGGCAATGGCTCTATCCAGTCTGTCAACAAGTACCAGGCTCCGCTCGATGTCGTCGTATTGGCCAACATGGCAGGCGGTCCGCTGCTCGTACAGGTGTCGGCCGACAGCCTGGCGTGGACGACCATCGGCGAGATAGAGAAAACGGGCAAGAGCCGCATGTGGAGCAAGTACACCAGCAGCTATAACGGTGAAGATGCCGTTTATGTACGCGTCACGCAGGAAGTGGCCTCTGCAGGTGCTAAGGTGTTCGACATCTATATCGCCAACCAGGGTGAGAAATCGAAGGAACTGCTTGACCAGCTGAAGGATGAACTTACAGGTATTGAGGAGGTCTCGGCTCGCACGGCCAGTGTTCCTGTAGGTATCTACAGCCTGAACGGTCAGCGTCTGAACCGCATGCAGCGCGGCCTGAACATCGTTGTTGGAAAGGACGGACAGGCACGTAAGGTCATAATGAAGTAAGCGAAAACGTTTACGGACAAGAATATTGAAAAAAAGCCGGACATACTTTTTGGGAGTCCGGCTTTTTTATTGTATTTTTGCATCGAAATTCTCTTTATTAATACAAACTAAAACCATTACAAAATGAAAAGAATCTTTACTTTGACTGCGCTCTTTGTGCTGGCTCTGGCCGCCAGTGCGCAGGGCTATCGTAAGTGGGACTTCACACAGTGGAGTGCCCAGACCATTGCCAACCTGCAGGCAGAAGATGCCGCAGGCGGTGTGACAGGAGGAAACTGGTCGTCGACAGAGAAGGCAGACGGCAGTAATCCACAGGCAGACAAGTGCTATTGGTCGTATGCCAACAACGTGTCGGAGGATGGGTATTTGATGGCTAACGGCAGTGTGATCGCTGAAACGGAAGGACTGGTGTGGAACACCGCCTACACCGCCAAACGTTCGCTCGCCATCGCCGTAGATTATCCATCAACCTCGCTGGGCGACTATTCTGGTCCGCAGTATCTCTGGCTGGGTGGCGGCAATGCCAAGAGCGCTGGTGCCCGCATCTACTGCTTCATCATTCCGAAGGTGACTGTCGGACAGAAGATTGCCATCACGGCTGAGTCGCACAAGCCTGCTGACGCCCGTGGCGTGTCGCTCTATGCTGGCAGCTGCACCGATGATGCCAACCTGATTGGCGAGTCTTTCAAGCCCACCACCCTCGACACGCATGTGTGGGAAGAGGGATGGACACTGCCCGAAGGTGTTACGCCCAATGAAGACGGAACCGTAGACATACAGGTCTACAACACCAACGGCTGCCACATCTATTCGATTGAAGTGGGCGACCAGTCTCAGAAGACAACGATTGGCTATCTCTACAACGAATCAATCGACAACGACCGTGCCTACCAGTTGCTGAAGGACAACGAGCGTTTCGTTTTTGAACCGATTGAGGCCGTTACGACATTGACGCTCGATGATCTGTCGAAGTACGATGCGCTTGTCATCAGCTCTACCGTGAATGATGCTGCTCTCGCTGTGCTGAAGGATATTGAGCCTTTCGTCCCTGTGCTGAACCTGAATCCTAACCTGTATGCTATCTGGGGTTGCGGTGAAGCGGTGTCTGTTGAAACTGTATTTGCTACAGTCGAAAAGCCGGAACATGCTCTGTTCCGCAACGTTGAACTGATAGACAATCCAGACGAGGAACTGGTGATGCTGCCCCTGACTGAGGCTGAATCCTATCGTGCCCTGACGCTGGCTGGCCGCTTTGCTGATGACGCTGTGCTGGCCAAGGTCTATGGGGTTGATGCTGTAGCCATCCACGGTCATAACCTGAATCACAATGGCTTCCTCTATCTGCCATACGACCAGGTAACGGTCGGTCATGGGGGCAATGCCACGCTGCTGAACAATGGCGTTCAGGTGGTAGTCAATTCGAAGGCAAAGATTACGCAGGCTCCGAAGCCAAACATTGTCCTTGCGTATAAGGATATGAACACCATTGTCTCAATCACAAGCAGCCTGCCAAACGCACAGATTTTCTACACGACCGATGGCAGCGAGCCTACCGAGAACAGCACACTCTATAGCGAGCCGTTCAGCATCAGTCAGGAAGGCATCACGGTGAAGGCCGTGGCTCTGGGCGAGGGATATCTGCTGAGTGAAGTGTCTGAACAGCTGGTCGATTTGCGACATCAGGCAGCTGCTCCTACCTTTGACCTGGCCAAAGAGGACGGAAAGACCACAGTGACCATTAACTGCACAGTCGAGAATTCAACTATCTATTATAATTATAGTGGTGTGGCTAATGTGAATCGCTCCAGCAAGTATGAGGCTCCGATTGTAATCAGCCGTCCGAAGACCATCTATGCATTTGCCGTGGCTGAAGGACTCGTTGACTCTGAATTGGCCTTACAGGATGTGACGGTCAATAATCCGAAGGTGCGTCTTGATATCATTGCTCACATGGATGCCAATAAGGATGAATACTATGAGAAGAGCGACAAGAGCAAGAGTACGACTGGCTACTTCTTCACCTGGGGCAAGACGAAGACTGCTTATTCTTTCTGGAACACGGAAGAGGGCGTGAATGAGGAAACTGTCACCGATCCGGAAACGGGCGATGAGGTTATGACGAAGACCTATACCGTGATGAATCCTGAAGAGGAGGTCGACTTTGGTAACGGATGGATGATCCGTTCGCGTGGCCAGCTTGTGGTTTGGGAAGGTCTCACCGCTACCGAGAACATTGGTGACGAGAGCGGTCGTAATCCGGCAACTGTTGAGGACATCAATGCCGACTTCCCCATTACAAACTATTTCATCAACCTGAGCGAGAAGAATACTGTGCCTTCCGACGGACAGGGATTCCCCTACAATGCTTACATCGTCAGCACACAGACCTTCAAGGGTCCGTTCGATATTGTTGGCAACATCGGTAACGGTGCCGGCGCAGAGAGCCAGCAGGACATCGTGTTCCAGGTGTCGAAGGATGGCAACCAGTGGGAGAGTGAGTGGCAGACGCTGGGCGATACCATTAAGGTGGTGAATGGTCAGCGACTCTATCGCAACCACATCCGTAGCTATGAGGGTGAGGACGAGGTCTATGTTCGCGTTTATCTGGCAGACAAGAACTCGAAGGCTCAGGTCTACGACATCTATATTGCCAATGCAGGTGAGAAGACACAGGAACTCTTGGGCATCACGACTCAGAAGGCTTCCGTCGTTACAACGACCGTTATCTACGACCTGAACGGTGTTCGCCAGCAGTCACTCCGTCGCGGTATCAACATCGTCCGCAATGTTGATGGAACTATAAAGAAAGTGATGGTGAAGTAATCCTGAAATAGTACTCAACAGTCAGCGATAGAACGCTGACTATACAAAGAGAGGACTCCGAGCACTTCGGAGTCCTCTCTTTGTCTCATGAGCATTTATATTGATTGCTCAAGGCATTTATATTGATTGCTCATAGTATTAATATTGATTGCTCATAGCATTCGCACTGAATGCTTATCGCTTTCAGGTTGAATACTGATAGCATTCGCACTGAATGCTCATCGCGTTCAGCTATTCTTCTGCTTGCCCAAGGGAAGGCTCAGGCCAATCAGTGCATTCGCACACTTGGTATCGTTGCCGAAGAACATGTAGTCGGTACCGAGATACACGGGACCCAGCTTCAAACCAATGCCGAATGACTTACCAGCGCTCTGAATCATTGAGTACGAAAGAGCGATGTTTGCCCATGCACTCAGGTTATAAGCACCAGAGAGTGTCAACTCGTTCAGAGCCTTGGGCTTGGAGAAGTGTCCAGTATAGAGTGCACCAACAACCAATTTGTCGTCAAGCATCATGTACTGTCCACCGATAGACAGTGTCGTATAGAGTGAAGAACTATACCCATCACCGTCAGATTCCTTCATTTCCAACATGTCGTAGTTCACAATTTCATTGCTGGCCACTTTCTGGGCAAATTCATTCAGACCGCCATCGAAGCCTGCGCCAGCTTGTTTCTTGTTGTCTACGCTCAGGTTGTAGTTCTGTGAAAGACTTACGTCAATAATCTTCGATTCACTCTTACTCCAGTTGATGAAACCGAGATCGGTTAAGGCAGCGGTGACTTTCAGGTTTTCTATGACTTCATAGGTTGCACCTAAATCAATGGCAAGACCGTAACCTGCAATTTTGAAACCGTTCATCTCCGCACCATTGATATAACCTTGAGATCCGTCTTCATTTGTCTTATGCTTCCATTTCAAACCGCCCATTGATGCCTTGCCTGTTGCAGCAACATTTACACCTGCCACACCTTTGATTTGCTGACGGATAGCGTCAAGTTCAGTGAGCTTCGTGAGTGTTGCTGGCGTGACATAATCCTTATATTTTGACCAGTCCAGGCTGGGGTTTGCTTTTGCGAATTCTGCAATATCCTTGATTTTGTCTACATCAATACCTGAGGGGGTTTCAACGTTCATCTTGCTGATTTCAAATTCCATATTGGCTGCACCCACCAGTGCCTTCACTTTCGCACCGACCGTAAGTTTATCAGTTATCTTACGGGCAAAACCAACACCGATTTCCTGATAGACCATCATGTCGATTTTCTCACCTTCCAGTTTCGCTTTCAATCCTTTCTTCCAAACAGTGTTGTCAAGCGTAGAACCGTTCATCTGATTCATGAATTGGAAGATACTCTTAGGCATCGTAGCACCCATTTCAATGCGCGTTCCAGTACTGAAGCTCCAGAAGTTCTTACCTTTGTACCAACCAACAGAGATTTGATCCCATTGCATACTTAGGTTCAGGTTGTTCTCGTCTTTCAGGTTGTCAAGGAACTTGTCGCTCTTGTAGTAGTCGCCGTTCGCGTCCATCATGTCCTGAACTGCTCCGGTTCCAAAGGCATTTGAGCTGGCAGACACACTAAGCGGACCAATCAGTGGGCTCAGATAGCCGTGTGAGGGCATCATGGCAGGGTTCATCTGCAAGGCATAAGGTACATCCTGCGTATATGAAGTACGGAGGATCTGTGCGTTTGCCGTTGAGGCGAGGCCGGCAGCAAAAAGGAACAACCCGGTTCTTTTTGCAAATAGCTTAAAGTTTTTCATACGATTGATATTTTAGGATTAGTAAATCTACTTGCAAAAATACTAAAAGGTTATTAATAACCAAAGGATATTTGCGAAAAAACGCTAATATGTGGGAAAATATGTGACAGAATGAATAATTTTCGTTCTTAATAACGAAGAAAGACGGGTTTTGCGCCCGTCTTTCTCTTATTATCATGATGATGGTATCGTCTTAGAAGTTCACACCGAAGTTAATCATGAAGTTGCCGTTGTGGACAGTGGCCTTGTCTGTTTTGTTTTTCATTCCGTCAGAAATGTTGGCAATGCCGAACTCGTAGGCCATTTCCAGATAGAGCTTGTTCCACTCTGCGCCGCAACCCAGACGGATGCCAGCGTCTAAACGGTTGAACTTGCCGCTTCCGAAAGAGGCTTCGCTTCCTTTTCCTTCAATTTCAGTATCGCCACCGATACCGAAGGCAATTGTAGGACCGAGGAACGGCAGAACGGCAATCTCGTCGGTAGCCTGGAAACCGTACTTGATCAAGACAGGAATGCGGAAATAGTTCAGCGAAGTCGTGACGGGATCTTTCTTCGCACCCTGCATGCTGAAGAACAGACCAGACTCCAGGAAGATAGGAGTAGCGTCGCTGATGCGCAGGCCGATAACCGGGCCGACATTCAGACCAACCTTTGAACCAGCACTTTCAACGTCGCCAGTCAGGGTTGAGATATTCATACCGATGCGTGCACCATAGTAAACTGTGCTCTCGCTGAGTGAGAAACCGCCGCTGGTAGTCTGGGCAAACGAGCTGGCTGCAATAAAAGCTGCCACAACAGACATAAATAGTTTTTTCATAATCTTAAATTTGTTTTGTTGTTAATGTTTGATAAACTATGCTGCAAAGTAACACAATTTTTTTTAGTTATGCAAACATTTTTTACGAAAAATGATGCAAAGCGTTATTTGTAGACATCTTCTTTTGTCAATTCTATGATTTTTCCGTACTTGGCAATGGCAGAGAGGTCAGTCTGCTTGCGGTCGCCGATGATAATCCACACACGGTTGTTCGGGGCGATGTACTGCCGGTGATAGGTCTCAATGGCCTGAGCGGACAGGGTCGGGACGTGACTGATCAGTTGCTCATTGGGGTTCTGCTCGTAGCCGACCAGCCTGTGGTTGGCGATATGGGTGGCCACTTCGCGGAATGTGGGGTAGTTGGTTTGCAGTTCGTTCTGCATTTCCTGCCGGGCAGCCTCCAGGTTTTCTTCCTTCATGGGCATGTGGCGCATCAGTGAGTCGATCGCACTCATGGTCTGCAGCGTCTTGTCGGCTTGCGTACCGGTGATGGTGACATAGCAGAGCGGGTCGTTAGGGTGCTGTGCCAGTGAGGGTGTACGAAGAATGCCCCGTGTGGAGTATGCCAGTGACTGGTATTCGCGGATGTTCTGGAACAGGACTGACGACATGCCTTCGCCCATGTACTGGCTCCACAGTTTTGCTGTGGCTTCCTGTTGAGGGGTGGGGGTGGGCGCCGTCTGCTCGTAGGTCAGGATGTAGTTCTGACGCGACTTCGGCACATGATAGAAGAAGACGGTCGGCGTGTCGTATGACAGTGTTTTTTTGTAGACGTCCGGTCTTGGCTGCTGTGCCTTTGCCAAGGGCAGACATTGCTGTGCAAGCCGGGCAATGTCGTCGGTCGGCCGTTTGCCGCAATAGAACAGTTGGCAGGCCGACTGTTGCAGTTCAGCGAACAGCGCCAGCAGCTGTTCGCTGGTCAGTTTCTTCACTTCTTTCAGTGACGGCTGCAGCAGATAGGGCGATGCCTGTCCGTACATGACCCGTCCGAGCATGGCCGGCATCACCTCTTCCTTGGTTTTGCCGAACGCTTTGTAGTCCACCTTCTTGCTGTCTTTCAGTTCTTTCAGTGCCTCCTTGTCGGCCTTGGCGTGACCCAGGAAGTGGTTCAGCAGGCGCAAGGCCGGTTCCAGTTGCTCTTCGCGTCCGGTGAGACTGATGCTGAATACCTTTTTCTCGGCCTCGTATCTGACGTCTATTCCCAACCTCTGCCATGCGCTCTCCAGCTGCTGTTTCTTCAGCGAGTCGGTGCCGATTGAGTTCAGATAGGTGGCCAGTGGCTCGGTCAGGGGCACGGCCTCCCTGCCTTTCAGGTAGCGCAGGGTGAAGGTGAAGATGTCGTTGATGGGATTCTCCTTGGTGTACAGCTCCACGGTTGGCGACAGCCGGGTAAGGTGGGCGTCGCGATCGTAGTCGACCAGTCGGATGGCTCTGCGGTCGACAGGCATTTGTTCCAGCTCTTTGGCATAGGCCGACTTGGCCCCGGCATTCTTCGGCTTGACGGGTTCGTAGCCTGGTTGGCTGAGCGTTTCCTTCGGTTCGGTGCCGTACTTCTTGTGCAGCGTCAGATAGTTGCTGGTGTAGTATTTCCGTGCCGCATTGACCACCTCCTGCTTGGTGAGGCGGCTGATGCGCTCTTTTTGGTCGAGCACGTCCTGCCATGAGCGTCCTTGCGAGAAAGCGTCGAGCATGAGTTCTGCCCGCCCGTCGATGGTCTCCATGTCCTGCTCCATTTCGGTCAGCATGTTCCGCTTCAGTTGCTGCAAGGTCTCTTCGCTGAAGTCGCCCTGCTTGATGCGCTCTACCTGCTCCAGGCAGATGCGCTCTGCCTTCTTCATCTTGCCGAAGATGATTTTCGGAATGACCAGCATGAACTGTACGCCGGCATCGTTGAAGGCCGTTCTGGCTGCCACAGCTGCCATGACGACGTGCTCGTTGCCGAGCGAGTCGAGCAGTCCGGCCTTGCCGTTAGAGAGCAGTTGGTTGCACAGGTCGAGTGCCTGTGCGTCAGCCTCGTAGTCGGTAGGTGCTTGGAAGACCAGGGCTTCGGCCTTGATGATGGGGATGGGCAGGCGGATGTCAATGCGCTTCCGCTCGACGGAAAACGGCTTGTCGCCGCCGCGGTCGATGGGTTCGCCCTGTGG
>Ga0310697_10001531_pt1 | contig 26749 bp, 17 predicted proteins | sample 172DNAGHGlowgp2_FD_203883 | JGI IMG/M metagenome (GOLD analysis project Ga0310697, IMG submission 203883) | Sheep rumen microbial communities from Palmerston North, Manawatu-Wanganui, New Zealand - 1728 DNA GHGlow gp2 (v2) (version 2) | ecosystem: Host-associated > Mammals > Digestive system >...
CCGCTTTAGGTTTACCACAGATAACCTCAGTGACAATTGCCAGTTTTTCTTTAAAACTATACTTCATACTCCAAAAGTTTTGTGTCCAACTTTTGGGGTGCACTTCATCTAATCACATATAGCCCCAGCGGGGCGACAGGCTTCAGGCCCGGGTGCGGTACTGGGTAGGGGTGAGTCCCAGCACGCGCTTGAAGGTACGGGTGAAGCTGCCAGGCTCGGCAAATCCGCATTGCATCGCCACGTCGGCAATCTGGAGTCCGCTGTCGAGCAGGTTGCAGGCGCGTTGCATCTGTATGGCCTGGATGTAGGACTTGGGGGATACGCCGGTGGCGTCCTGCATGCGGCGACGCAGGGTCGAGACACTCATCGAGAAGTGGGTGGCCATCTCCTCCATGCCAAATTCACCGCTCTCCAGGTGGTCGTTGACAAAGTCGATGACACGCTTGAGGAACTCATTCTCGGTGACGCCGACAACGGTAGGAACGGGCTCGTCGCTGGTCAATGTTTCTTCAACATCGGTGATGGTGGTTCCCTGTTGGCTTTCCATGGCTGCCCTTGCGGCGGCACTCTCGGCCTTCAAGCGCTCAATCTCGCCCATCAGCTTGCTTACTTGCTGCTGCTGACGGCGACGTTGCCGCCTGATGATCCACCATGCGGCGGCAGCAAGCAGCAACAGCAGGGCGACAGCGATCAAGCGGTCACGCGTGCGTGCACTGCGCACTCGCTCGTTCTCAAGCGTCAACTGGTCGTTGCCAAACTCGGCATTCATGCGTGCCAGAGCCTCGGCCGACTCGCTGGTATAGAGCGAGTCCTTGAGGAAGTTGAAGCGGTTCAACTCGCTGCGGGCGCTGTCGGGATTGCTCTCCCACAGGCTCAAGCACAGTCCGCGGCGGGAATACATCTCGTTGAAGGGGTCGCCCATCTTGACAAACAGGTCGCACGCCTCGCGGTAGAAGGGATAGGCCTCGTCGTTGCGCTTCTGCCAAATCAGGCAGGTGCCCAGGTGATTGCTAGCGATGGCCAGCGAGTGCATGTCCCCCTGCTCGCGCATCACTGGAATGGCCTGGCGCAAGGCCTGCTCAGCCTCCTGATAGCGCTTGAGGCCCATGAGAGCTGACGCCTTCTGGTCCAGACGGTAGGCCGCAGGCAAGGCACGCCCCAGCTGCTGCTCCAAGTGATATGCTTGCTCGGCATAGTCGAGAGCCTTTTCTTCCTGAGTGAGAGTATGATAGACCTCGGATGCCGTACCCAGCAAGACGGCCTTACGGGCAGGATTGTTGGCCAGATCGGCATGTTGAATGGCCTGAACAATGAGTTTCTCGGCCTCGTCGGCCTGGTGGCCAGCCATGTAGATGCCCGCCAGTGTGTTCATGCTCGACGAGATGCGGTCGTGGTCGCCACTGGCCATGTCGATGCCCAGACACTGCTTGGCATAGGTTGCCGCGTTCTTGAAATCGCCCAATCGCACATAGATACATCCCAGCAAGTTCAAACAGTCGGCCTTGCTGTCGCTGGATCCATGATATAGCTTGAGGGCCTTCAGGCCATAATCCTTGCTGCTATTATAATCCTGCTTGTCATAGAACCACTCGGCGGCCCAGTACCACACCTGCTGGCGCACCGAGTCGGCAGGTACACGTGAAGGAAACTCCACCTTCCCCTCGGTAAACTCTTCCTGGTCGAGCAGGGTAAAGAAGCGGTTGGCGGCATCCACCGTCAGGGCACGGTTATACTCATCGAGTGCCTTCTCCACGGCATGTTGTTGAGCCATTGTCATGATGGGGCACATCGACAATAGAATGGCTATTGGGATTATAATATTTTTAAACATCGTTTAATTTCAGATAACGTTAAATGAATCATCACTGACGAAAACTTTACCAACCCTCGACTAACAGATAGTCGATCAGAGCTGTCACATCGGCAATATCTGCTATGCCATCCAGGTCACAGTCCATGATCTCAAGCTCTGCACCGCCATCATCGTCCGCCATCAGATAATCGATGAGATCTGTCAAGTCATCGATAGTGACCTTGCCATCGCCATTCACGTCGCCACGCAAGCGGGCGTTGGGGTCAAAGCCCAGCTGGCCGTCCATCCACTCGATGCGGTCATGGAGCCATCCCTTGAGGTAATCCACCTCGTCGGCAAAGTCGGTGGCCACATAGTAGTTGGGCCAGACATATTCCCCCCACCGCGGCCAGGCCTGACTGTTGCGCCGCTCGGCACCATTAACGGTGAGCACGTGGGCCAGCGAGTCCACAACCGCCATCACACGGTCTTCGCGCAGGTTACTGCGGCGATACTGTGCCCAACGGGCTTTCAGGGCATCGGTGTATTCAGGATCGGTATTCAGTTTATACCACCAGAATGGGATCAGCTGGGGATCATTGGCACTGTTCATGATGTTATTGTTCTTATACATCCAGGTATCGGTGCGCCAGCCCTGATAATAATCGGAGTTGCCATAGGCCAGGTTCATGTCCCATACCACCATCTTGAAGCGTGCATCCTCGCTGTCGCGACGCTTGAAAAACTTGCCACTCAGGCGGTAAGCGTCCACGTTGTGGGCCAGTTCCTCGGCAATCTGGTAGTCGATAAAATTCTGCATGTCCAGGTACTCCCGATAATTGGCAGTGCCCATGGGCCTATAGTTCCATAGGGCAGTTTCCATCTGGTCGATGCGGCCCGTGATATATGCCACCTGCTCCTCGGTCAGCTCCTCATAGTCGGGCGACTTGTATTGGAAATTGATGTACTGGTTCATGTAACGGGTTCCTGTTGCGCTCACGGGATGGAACTTGGAGGTGTAAACCACCTCGTTCTCGGTGCGGTTCACCTCCATGATGTAACCGCCAGTGAGCTCATCGCCCTCCACCCCAGGGTCGGGCAGATTGATGCGGTGTTTACCCTTGGAAACGACCTCGGTGAGAATAAACACGCCATAGTAAGTGCCGTCGAGGAAGAGCTCGCAATAGCGGCCCTGTGGGGTGTATTCCATCCATGGGCGAGAGATTTCAAAGGCCAGCAGGTCGCGCATCATGCTCTTGTCGGCATAGGGGGCCAGCAAGGCCCAGTTATTATCCTTGCCCATGCCCAGGATATTGACTTTCTGCTTGGTGCCGCCTTCCTCCAGCGGCTTGTCAAGCGGGCGGAAAGAATAAGGCTTCTTGTCACTGGAATTGAATGACGAGCTGCCGCGATAGCGCAGGGCCACATAGCCCTCGTAGTTAATGGTCTGCCCAGGATGGCCAACGGTATCGGCATAGTTGAGCTGTCCATCACCGTTGTGGATAATCTTCATGCGCGCCGTGATGCGCTCATAACGGTCAATATACTCCCCGTCCACATCCAGCCACACGATAGGCAGATTGGTAGAGGTCAGCTTAACGTTTTCATTGTCAGGAGGATAATTGTCCCACCACGACCAAGCATGCGCAGTACCAGTCATGGCAAGCAACGTAATTGCAAGCAACAAAAGTCGTTTCATTGAGTCGTTAATCATTATATCTTGAATAGTAGTCACTGCAAAGTTACAACTTTTCCACCATATTTCACACCTGTTTTTATACGATGCAAGCCAATCCATTAGTTTTTTCAGTTAAGATGGCGAGGCCTGTGAAGGGTTGTTGCGGGGGTGGTGGGTGAGGATTTCGTCGCGCAGGCGGGTGCGGTCGATGTGGACGTAGATTTCGGTGGTGGTGATGCTCTCGTGGCCCAGCATCTGCTGGATGGCGCGCAGGTTGGCCCCGCCCTCGAGTAGGTGGGTGGCAAAGCTGTGGCGCAGGGTATGGGGACTGATGACCTTGCGTATGCCAGCGAGTTCACACAACTGCTTGATGATATGGAAGATCATCTGGCGCGTGAGCATGGCACCACGACGGTTCAGGAAGAGGATGTCCTTACTACCCTTCTTGGCCACTTGATGGGAACGCGTCTGCTCCAAGTAAAGGTTGATCTGCTCAATAGCGACCGGCGAAATGGGCACCAGACGCTGCTTGTTGCCCTTGCCTTGAATGATGATGTAACGCTCGTCAACATAAAGCTGCGAAAGCCTCAAGGTGATCAATTCACTCACGCGCAATCCACAGCCATATAGTGTCTCGACGATGGCACGGTTGCGCTGTCCCTCGGCCTTGGACATATCGATGGCGGCAATCATGGCATCGATCTCGGCAATGGTAAGCACCTCGGGCAAGTGCCGCCCAATCTTGGGCGTGAGCAACAACTCGGTGGGGTCGGTGTCCATATATCCCTCCTGCCGCAGGAACTTGTAGAAACTCTTCACGCCACTGATGATGCGCGCCTGGGAACGTGGCTGGATGCCCACGTCCTGCAAGGTGCACACAAAGCGTTCCAAGTCATCGGTCGTGGCCAGCTCGACCCCCACCCCAGCGTCGGCAAGGTAGGCCGTGAGTTTCTCCACATCGTCGGCATAGGCAGCAGCGGTGTTGGCACTCATGCCTTTCTCGAGCGTTAAGTAACCCAGGAAACGCTTCTTGACTTGGGCAATGTCGATAAAATTCCTCATCACATGGGTTTAATGATACCATGAATGGTATCGGTCAACTCCTCGTCAAAATCATCACACGCCAACACCGTGACCCGATTCCCGTCAAAGGCAATTCTCAATCGACGGTTATCGCCACCGCCCAGCCAGTCAAGCCTGAAGGCCAGGGTATCGCCCTGCCAAGCATAGGCCGCGGCACTCGTGAACGGGCCACTGATGTTCATCAGGCGATAAGCGCTCTCGGCAACATACAGTGGATGCTCATCACTGGTGGTGATGCGCCACTGGCCATGAGCGGCCACCGCGCGCAATGTCCCATTGTTATCGGACATAATAAACTGGCGGTCATCGCCTTGAGGCCTAACGTCTATCGTTTTAATCCCCAATAGATTGTCCTCGAGTTCAAGACGGCTGGAGAAAAGGCGCTTCTCCAGCTGATGGCTGGGGTCACCCTGCGGTGGCATAATGGCCAACGAGGGCATGGGGATTGAATCAAAGGGCATCTCATCGCTCAGCAGGGGCACCACGATGCAATCATAGAAAGCATTCAACTCGACACCGTAGCTCAATGCACGACCATTGATGGCAATGACCAGGTCGCACTTGGGCATCACATAGATGAGTTGACCGCCATAGCCAGCGGCAAGAAACGCCTCGCCCCAGGGTTTGAGGACAGCCTTGGTCTGGAAACCATAACCTGAAAAATAGTTGGAATTATTGCATCCTGTAAACAGGGAAACGACATAATTCCTCACCTTGCGAAGCCACCTCTTCACCTTCTCAATCAAGGGCAATTTGGTGGGCGACTTGACATTGGTACTCAGGTAGCGCTGGGTCATGTCATGGATCCATTGCTGGCTCAGCAGTTGCTTACCATTCCACTGCCCGCCCTGCAACATGAGTTGCCCCAGCTTGGCCTGGCTCTCGGTGTGCATGAGCAAGCCCCATCCACCCAGTTCAACAGAATCGGCACCCAGTTCCCACTCAACATCGGTGATGTGCAGGGGGTTAAAAATGCGCTCCCGCAGGTACTCCAGCATAGGCTTTCCCGTCACCCGACCGACAATCATCGACAACGCATAGGTCACCATCGAATCGTAGCTGAACTGTTTTCCCACAGCATGAAAATCGCCTTTGAACCAAGAGGTGAGCCAGTCGTTCCTGGAAGTGACAATACGGGTATCTTCCTTACGGCCCGCAGCCATCATGAGCATGTGGCGCACGGTGAGGCTATCCAGTGCGGGCGAGAGCACCTCGGGCATCTTATCGCGCAAGTACTTGGACACCTTGTCATCGATCGACAGCAGGCCATCGTCAACCGCCAGCCCCACAGCCATAGCCGTCACCGTCTTGCTGGCACTATACAGCAGGTGCTTGTCGGTAGCCCGATAGGGTGAAGCGTGCACCTCACTGATGACCTTGCCATGACGCAGAATCAACATGTGGTGCACATCAACATCAGGACAAGTATCAAGAATCTGATACAGACGGCTGATGAGAGCAGGATTGACACCTTCCTGCTCGGGCGTGGAGCGAGGCAAGTCGCCCACCTGAGCCACCACTGTCAGGCAAGAGATGAGCAGCAAACCAATGGCAAAAATTCGATATCTTCTCATCACGTTCTTCTTTCACTAACCTCTAATACCCACGAAATGGACAATCTCGGGTTTGGAACTGGGGAAATTGTCACAGATGGTCACCTCATTCTTCTCGAAGTCGAAGGTGAAGACCGTGCCGCTGATCCAGTTCACATAGTGGACACGTACCTCGAGCGTGGTGGGCGATGTCCAGGCATGGGCCGCCGCGGCCACAAAGCCCTGCCTGAGGTCGCGCATGCGGTTCACTGCATTGATGGAATAAGGCGGAAAACCCGTCATCGGGGAATAACGCCACTTGCCGTAGCCACTGCCCAAGAAGTCTTGAGTGCCATCGTTATAGCTAATGAGCAATGAGCCGTCATCGATAATGGCCATGCTCCTGTAGCCATGCTGGTTAACGTCCAGTTGCATGACCATGCCAGCGATCTGCCCACCCTTCTTGCTCTGTTGCTTGCCCTGGGGTAACGGCAATGCTGCGGTAGCGCACAATTGATTCAAGCGTGCCTGAACTTTCTTCTCGGGCCGCAGGGACGCATCACTCTTGATGCCAGGCATCAACTGGTTCCAGATGCAGGCCAGCTCGGGATGGCCGTTGGGAATCATGCCCAGGATAACCACCACAAGTTGCTCCTCGGGAACGACGACCGAGTACTGGCCGAAGGCACCATCGGCACGGATGGCCCCAGGCCACTTGCATCGCCAAATCTGGTAGCCGTAGCCCTGATTGCCATCGGTGGGCGCATCGGTCTCTTTCCTGTCCTTATAGTAGATGAGCGGCGAGCAGGCCTCTTCAAGATAGGCTTCGCTCACGAGCTGCCGGCCTTCCCACCGGCCCTTGTTCATGAGCAGCAGGCCCAACTTGGCCATCGTCTCGGCCTGGACACGCAACCCCCAGCCACCCGTGTTGATACCGTCGGGGCTCATTTCCCAATCGACTTGGGTGATGTGCATGGGCCCGAACAGTTTCTGGTTCAGGTAGTCGAGCAGGGTGTGCCCCGTCACGCGCTGCACGATGGCGCTGAGCATGAAGGTGCACATCGAGTCATACTGGAAGTGTGTGCCGGGCTTCTCGTCGCACGGCTTGGCCAGCCACACCTTGATCCAGTCCTTGTCTTCCAGGTCACGCATGGTCCAGTCGGGCTTGATGCCGGCAGCCATCATCAGCAGGTCACGCACGGTCATTGCCGCCATGTTGTCGCTCACTTTATTGGTGCGCTTGTCGGGGAAGAAAGTCATCACACGGTCGTCGAGCCGCAGCAGGTTCTCGTCGATAGCAATGCCCACCGCCAGCGAGGTGAACGTCTTGCTGGCCGAGTAGAGCGTGTGGGCATCCTCGGCGCGGAAGGGCGCGGGGTGAACCTCGGCAATCACCTTGCCGTGGCGCAGAACCATCACGTGGTGGATCTCACAATCAGGCAACGCCAGCAGCGAGTCCATCATGTCGATGACCGCTTGGGTGCTCACGCCCTCACTAGCGGGTGCGCTGCGGGGCAGATCGCCCACCTGTGCCGCCAGCAACAGCGGCAATAATGCCAGTAATATCGTCAATTGTCGTTTCATAATAGTAGTATAAAAAATCATTTATGTCCATGGAAAACCCAACAGGCCTCCCCTTTTTTCCATATAGGTGTCAAGGACCTTAAACAGAGGTCTCTCAATCCACTTGAGCCTGAGTTGGTCAATAACGGAGCACACCATAAACACCCCCAGGATACTCAAAATCGAATGCAGGTAAATGTTACCCTGATAGTGCCCGACATTGTTCAGCAAGTCCTGCCATAGCCACTTGTGCATCATATCATTATTGGTGTGAATCAGCAGCACCCCAAATGTGGATGCACCAACAGCATTGACCCACTTGACATGTCGCATAGGCATCGCCTTGAAAAACATAAAGGCGCACACACTGACGGCAACAGCCAAAATGGCATTGGAGTTAGTGACAAAGAAGTAGGCATAACTTGTGTGGCCACTCATAACAAATGCCACGACGCTGAGTGAGGCCAGCAGCACCGCACCCAAGGCGAGCCACCCCCATTGACGGTAATGAAGCCGCTGAACGACCCGATAGATGCGGATGTATGATGCTATCAAATACAGGATGCCAAACCAGACAACATAGTTAGAATAAACGGTAATAAACGGCAGCTGAGCCCACAAAGTATAGACCGAAAGACATAGCCCCAACAGCAGCAGGTGCTGACGCTTGGTCATATTCCTGATGAGGATATTCAGGAAAGGGATGGTCAAGAAGAAGACAAAGAAACAACTGACGAAGTTACCCTTGATATCCTTGACGGGCCATATCGATGACACGCAGGCCCCCAAGGAGAAGCTGCAATAACCAAATGCCAAAAAAATAAAATAGATCACCGTATTATAGAACAATACCCACAGCAGCAATTTAGTGAATTTGCGCAACGTTATCCTAGACCGACACATAAAATAACCGGTGATCAGCACAAAACAATTGATGCCCGTCTTACCCCACATGCCCAGCAGGTAAAGGTAGATGCTCTTGACAGACGTGGGACACTGATTCATAACATCCAGTAAGCCCGAGTTACACACATAGTGATTGGCAGTGATTAGAATCATCGTGATGATTCTAAACAACTCAAGATTGCTGTCTCGATTTTTGGCTACCATCTTCATTTGGCACTTCATCATCATTATTGACATTACCAGCTACACGATTGCGTCCCTGTCAACCAAAGTTCTTCAGGTCTTGCTCAATCAACCATTTGCATCGCTTGCTGATTAACTCTATTGCTGATACGTGTTTATTGATAGTTGCGAAGGGCTTGTTCAAGCTCGTTGCGGATGAGCGTTTTCAACTCGGCAGGTTCCAGCACCTCGATGCTGGCGCCGTGAGACATGATTTCCTCCTTGAGGTCATAGGTGATGCGCATCTTGTAGGAGAAAATGGAGTAGTCATCGTGCACTTCCTCTTGCTGTGAGCTGTGCAATGGCAGTGCTCGGAAGTATTTGGCCTGGGTTGGCTCCACCCGCAAGACAATGCGTTTAGCATTGTTCTTGTTGGTGATAATGCCAAAGCAGTCCTTGAAGAACCCTGACGGATTGATATCGGCAGGCAGCTCAAAAAGCTCCTGCATGAGATGCAACTCACTCATGCGGTCGAGAGCGTAGGTCTTCACTAACCCGTCCTTGACATTGCGGCCAATCACATACCACAGCTGCTTGAAGATCTTGACAAAATAGGGTTCAAGCACTATACCGTTGACGCGCTGGACACGTGTGTAGCTCTTGTAAGAAAACCTAATGCGGCAATTCTGCTTCATGGCATCAATGACCACCGGCAGATGTTCCCGCGCCGACGGGACATTCTCGAGCATGATGCGGTCACTGATGTTGCGGGCATTGCTCAACATGCCGCTCATCGACAACGAATCCACCAGCCAGGAGCGCAACCGAGCATTACTTTCCCCACCCGACTCGTCGATATAGTATTCAAAGGTGGTTTTGTCGCACTGGATGTTGATGTCGAACATATCCTCGACCGCATCGCGGTAGTGGAAGAACGTTCGCCTCGCCAGCGGCTTACCGTCACTAATGTCGCTGTGTAGCCAAGCCCGATTGATTTCCTTGAGCGTGACACGGCCATAGCGGGCGATGGTATCCACCAGCCACACATAACGATTCACAAGATTGCGCGCCATACTTCTTATTTAGTTAAGAGTTGACATTATGGTTTTTTCTTGATGAGAAGTGCCAGACCTATCATGGTAAGGGCGGCATTTAACAGCAGCAACTCAAATCCCAATGTATATTGATATTGCTTGTCCAGCCATATCTGGATAAAGAGACTGATAATGGGAGCGGCAATGCACACCACGGGAACCAGCCGGTCACGCACGGGGCTCTTGCACATCATGCCAAAGGCAAACAGGCCCAAGATGGGGCCATAGGTATAACTAGCAAGGGTATATACCGCACTGATGGCATCACTGTTGCTGATGGCATAGAAAACGAGGATCACCAGCCCCATGCCAGCAGCCATGGCCACATGAACCCAACGTCGGGTGCGGCCCAGGGCAGCCTCTTCCTGCTTCTTGTCGGCCTCAAGGATATCGACAGTGAACGAGGTTGTGAGCGATGTCAACGCCGAGCCGGCAGCCGAGTAGGCCGCAGCAATCAAGCCAATGATGAATACCACGCCCAGCAGCACGGGCATCCCCTCACTGAAGGCTACCGCCCCGAAGAGCTCGTCGGTCTTGAAGCCCTCTTCATGGATATTCATACCATGAGCATCGGCATACAAGGTGAGCAAGGTACCCAACACCAGGAACAATGCAATCACAATGACCTGTAGAAAGACGCTCACGATAAGATTCTTGGCCGATTCACTGGCATTCTTGCATGCCAGGCTGCGCTGCATCAAGTCCTGGTCAAGTCCTGTTGTGGCGATGACCATAAAGATGCCTGCGATAAACTGTTTCCAGAAGTAGGTGCCCTCCTTGGGATTATCAAAGAAGAAAATGCGAGACGAGTCATCACCAGCCACAGCCTTGCACAGCCCGCCCAGGTCATAGCCCAGCCCCTTAGCGATAAAGTAGATGCTCAGCACCACCGATAGAATGAGGCAGAAACTCTTTAACGTATCGGTCCAGATGACCGTCTTCACACCGCCCTGCAACGTGTACAGGAAAATCAGCGCAATAGTGACAATGACGTTGATGACAAACGGGATGTGCAGTGGAGCAAACACCAACAATTGCAACGTCACACAGACAACATAGAAACGCACAGCAGCACCCAACATCTTACTGATGAAGAAGAACCACGCACCACTCTTGTGGGTACTACCGCCAAAACGTTGCTCCAGATAGCCATAAATGGATATCAGGTTGCGCTTGTAAAACAGCGGGATGAGCACATAGGCGATAACAAAATAGCCCACGATAAAGCCCAAGGCCATCTGTAGGTAACTGAAGCCCTTGGTAACCACCATGCCCGGCACTGAAATGAAGGTCACACCCGAGATGGGTGCTCCCAGCATGGCGATAGCGACAATGAACCATGGGGCTTGTCGGCCACCACTTAGGGCCGTGGCCGTATCACTCTTGCGCGATGCCGCCCACGAGATGATAAACAGAAGAATAAAATAGCCAACGATTGTGGCAAGTACAATCCAGGGAGTCATATTTGTTAGTTGTTAGTTAGTTGTTAGTTGGTTGTTAGTTGGTTGTTAGTTGGTTGTTAGTCCAAAATCTAATCCATCATTCGGCATAGAGGAGGTAGGGCCGGCGCTGAGCCTTGAAGAGTTCCACATCGGCCTGCCAGGTAGCCTTGATTTGGTCGGCGCTCTTACCCTGGGCGATGAGTTCACGCACTCGCGTGGTACCCATGAGCAGGTCAAAGAAATTGCTCTTCAAGTAGAACTGGTGACCGCCCTTAGTGAGGTTGCGGTAAGCATCGATGACATATTCCAGGTTAATGCCCTTGGCAATGACGTCTTCGGCATCCAGGTTGTGCAGGTCCACACCATGGCACAGTTTGTCCATTTGTGGAGGTGTCTTGGCCCCAAAACGACTCGTGGGCGTAAACTCAAAGTTGTAACCGGTCATGTCGGGGTGTCCATAGACTTGGAAGGGCCAATCAGTGCCACGCCCCAAGCTCACCGTGGTGCCCTCAAAGTAGCACATCGAGGGATAGAGGTAAATGGCGAGCATATTGGGCAGATTGGGACTCGGAGCGATGGGCAAGGTGTAACGGGTCTGGTGGGTATAGTTCTGGCAAGGGATGACCGTGAGATCACATTTCTTGCCATCCTTGAGCCAGCCCTCGCCATTGGCCATCTGAGCCAGTTCACCCAGCGTCATGCCGTGCACAGTGGGAATGGGCAGACGCCCCACACCCGACTTGAGCGTCATATCCAGAATGGGACCATCGACATACATACCGTTAGGATTGGGTCTGTCCAGCACCATGAACTGCTTGTCATAGGTCACAGCAGCATCCATCAGGTTAATCATGGTCACATAGTAGGTGTAGAATCTCAATCCCACATCCTGAATATCGGTAACAATGACATCAATGCCATCCATCACCTGCTTGCTGGGCATGGGTGACTTGCCGTCATAGAGCGATGCGATGGGAATACCCGTCTTCTCGTCCACACTGCTCGACACGTGTTCACCCGCATCGGCATTGCCACGAAAACCATGCTCAGGCGAGAAGATCGTCACTACGTTCACGCCATTTTCCAGCATCAGGTCCAGCGTGTGCTTGTCGCCCACCATGCCCGTCTGGTTACTTAACAGCGCAACACGCTTGCCCTTCAAGATGGGCACATACTCACTTGTTCTCGCTGCCCCCAGCACCACGGCGCCCCCACTGGGTTTAACGTCGGCAGGCTGCTGTTGCTGGGCCAGCGTCTCGCCGGCGGCAATCGTCTTGCGTGCACTGGTGGTGCAGGCATTCAAGGTTGTCATCGATGTGAGTGATACCCACAACGCAAACATCAACAAGGAAACTTTGGTCATTTTCATCATCGTTATCTCAATATTATTGTTTTCACCTCGCAAAAATAAAAAATAACATTGAAACACAGCACAACCTTTCCCCACAATTTTGCCAAAAAATGGCACACCCTGTCCTAAGAGTAAAGACAATCGGGCCACATCATGGTGCTGATCATTATTTTTCAATATCAATCGTGCAGTAAAAAGTGCTGAGTGGAAGGTTGCTGGTGTCGAGTTTTTTTGTTAATTTTGCAATTAGATATGTTCAAGTTTATTCATACCAGTGACTGGCACCTTGGCCAGAATTTCTACGGCTACGACCGCAGCGAGGAACAACAGGATTTCCTGCGGCAACTAGCAGGCATTGTAGCCGAGAGCAAGCCCGATGCCTTGCTCGTGAGTGGTGACATCTATCACACGGCGGCACCGTCGAGCGCGACAGTGACCCTCTATGTCAACGCCATGCTCGCAATTCATGAGGCTTGCCCTGACATGAAAATCATCATTACCGCCGGCAACCACGACAGCGCGTCGCGCCTGGAAAGCGACAGCCGCTTGTGGAAACTGGCCGGCGTGACCGTGCTGGGCGGCATTGCGCGCACTGCCGACGGCCAGGCCGACCTGGATCGCCACCTCATCGAGGTGAACGGCAAGGGCATCGTTGCCGCCGTGCCGTTTGCCTACCCTTCCAGTTTCCCGAGGGTGTCTGCCGAGCCAGCGCCAGTTGATCAGCGCCAACAACGGTATTTCCAGGCCCTGCTCGACCGTGCCCAAGAGGTAAGCGAAGGGGGCATCCCTGTGGCGCTGATGGCCCACCTTGCCGTGAGGGACAGCGACTTCACTGGACACGACGGCAATATCCTGATGGAGTGCGTTCCCATTTCCACATTGGGACAAGGGTATGACTATGCCGCACTGGGACATATTCACCACCCGCAGAACCTGGACCAACGCGTGAGGTACTGCGGCACGCCGATAGCCGTGAGCTTTGACGAGCAATGCGAGCACTCGGTGAGCATCGTCGAGATTGATGGCCATGGGGTAACGCCACGCATCACCACGAGAGCCATCAAGAACATCAAGCCATTGCACACTATTCCCGCGATGGAGCCTGTGGATCTGGAGACAGCCCTGACGCTGTTACAGCAATTTGACCCCGACCAACGCGCCTACATCCGCCTGAACGTGCAAGTGGAGCGATATCTGCCCAGCGGTTCACAAGAGCGTGCTGCGATGGCCGCTGCCGGCAAGGCGTGCATCTTCTGCGACATCAAGAAGACAGCCACCAGTGCTACAACCCATCGCGCATCACAGATGACCATTGAGGAGTTCAACAGCAAGCAGCCCATCGAGGTGGCCAACCAATTTTTCAAGGACAAGCATGGCAGCCCCATGAACGAGCAGCAACAAGAGATGTTTAATTACATTTACCAGATGGTCAAGGAGGAAAACAGACAATGAAACTGAAACGACTCACCATAGACAATATCGCATCGATAGAGCATGCCGAGATCAACTTTGACGCGGCACCTCTCAAGGACGAGCACCTGTTTCTCATCACGGGAGAGACCGGAGCGGGAAAGTCCACAGTCATCGATTGCCTGTGCCTGGCACTATATGGCTCAACGCCACGGCTGGCTGCCGCCAACAATGAGAGCTATGAAGGCGAGAGCGGCAACGACATCATTCGGGCCACCGAGCCCAAGCAACTGCTACGGCGCGGCACCACTAGCGCCGATGTCATCCTCACATTTGACGACAACAATGGTATTCCCTATATCGCCACATGGCATGTGCAAAGGGCCCGCAAGAAACTCAGCAACCGAATCATGCCGCCCGAGCGCACCCTCAGAACCGAAGAGCACATCAACCCTCCTGTTGACCTGCAAGGTGTAAAAGCCATCAACCCCTTTATCACCCAACTCATCGGGCTGGACATGCACGAGTTCTTCCGCACGGTAGTACTCGCACAGGGAAAATTTGCTGAGTTCCTCAACAGCAACGAGAACGAGAAAGCGGCCCTGCTCGAAAAAATGACGGGGACCGAAATCTATGCCCAAGTAGGGAAAAAGATATTTGAGGTCTTCCGCGAGAAAGAAAATGAGCGTAACTACCTGAGGGAACAATTGCAGAGCATTGTCTTGTTAAACCAGGAAGAGAAAGCCCTGATCACGGGTGAAATCGACCAATTGGCCAAAGAGCAGTCCGCCATACAACAGCAGCGGGATGATGCCAAGAGGATGATGGACTGGCAAGATGAGATGGCAAACAATCAACAAAATCTCGCCCAAAAGAAACAGGAACTAGAGCAAAAGAAGGCACTGACGCTGCAACCCGAATATATGGAGCAGCAACAGCTGGTTACCGATTGGGAGGCATCGATCGAAGCTCGACGTGAATTGAGGGACCAACAGGAGGCGCAACGGCAAATCAAGATTTTACAAGGTCAACGACCGGCCATGCAGGACGAGTTTGACCGCTTGTGTGCCGCACTGCGGGCCACTGTCAATGATATCGAGAAAAAGCGCCTGCAAGTCGATGAGATCGGGACTTTTCTTCAACGAGAAGAACCCAATAGAGTAATGTATGAGGGTATTAAGACCATCAAGTCGCTCATGAACCAGCGTCAAGCCGAGCAAGGCCATATCACCGAGGTTTCCCATACCCTCAAGCAGGAACAGGAGATGCTGCCACAACTTGAGGAAAAGGTCAAATCAACGCATGAGGCATTGCAACAGCAGGACGCTATCGTCAAGCGTCTGCAAGGGCAATATGATGACATCAAGATCACCGAAGTGAGCGACAAAAAAGACATCCTGGCCGAGGCCAAACAAGCGCTGGCGATTTTCAAGACCAAGCAGGAGGCCATTGCCCAGGCCCAGGCAACGATTGAGGCCACAAAGCGCGAATTGGCCATCGAACAGCAATCACTCTCCCAGGAGAGCACCCATATCGTAACCAAACGCGCCCTCAAGGAGCAAGCCCTTGACGCCCTCGAGCGAGAAAAGGACTGGAATGCACTTATCGAGCAGGCCCACAAATCGTTGCACCAGGGGGACAACTGTCCCGTGTGCGGCAACGTCATCGGCAGCCTGCAACCACCCAAGGGTAAGAATGCGCTTGACCAATTGCGCCAACACCTCAAGAACGCCGAGGCCGAGGTGCAGAAGTCGGAAACGGCGATTGCCGCCTCGAGCAAGGTCATCAAGCGCCTCATGCAACAAGCCAGCGACAGTGAGCAAGAGCTGGTGAGCAAGATTGCCGACCGCGATAAGCAATGGAAGCATGCGGGCTCATTATTGAAAAAATGCGGAAAAAGCCCCGATGACGCCATCGATTCACATCAAGCCGACCCCCTTATTCAGAGCATCGATGACGACATCAAGGAGCTGAACGAAACAATAGCTCAAGCCAATGCCTTGAACAAGCGCATCACGGTCGAGCGCAACAAACTGGTCCAACTCAACGAGATGCATAATGCCGCCCGGCTAAGCCTTAACCAAGTCACTGAGGACATCAAGCACAGGCAACAGACCCTTGCCGAAAGCCAAACAAGGCTGGAGGCGCTAACCCGCGAGTTAGATGGCCTATTCACCATGGGCGACTGGCAAGAACAGGCTGCACATCATCCCGATTTCATCAAGGAACTAGAACAAAAATCGGCCCAGTACCAGCAACAGGCCGCAACAGCCCAACAGCTGGAACGCTCCATCCATCTGGCCAGCGCCATCATTCCCGCCATGGAGGAAAACAAGGCCAACATCAAGGGACTCACAGATAACGAATTGAGCAGCAATGCCGTTCCCGACAAGCTGGATGAGCAATGGCGGCAGTTTGAAAACAAGAATATCAACTGGGACAACCAGCTCACCCATCAACAGGAAACCGCCGAACGCTCACGCCAGGCCCTGGGCAAGTGCATTGAAACGCTCCAAGGGATGAGCGAAGAACGCTTATCACTCATTGACAGGCATAAGCAAGACGAAATCGCCGCCATCAAGCGCACTCACCACGAGTTGCAGGAAGGCATCACCCTTCTCAATGGAGAAATCGCATCACTACTTCACCAACAAGCCAACATCACGGCCAAAAAGCCCCATTTCAATGAACAAGACCGCGAGAAACTGGAGGCCATCTACAACGAGAGCAACTTGCACTTCAACGAGTTGACCGATTCAATAGCCGACCGCAAGGCACGCCTCAAGGCCGATGATGATAACTCAAAATCGATGGGGGAGAAAAAACAGGCGCTTGAAATAGCCGAAGCGGCCTATAAGCAGTGGGACGAGTTCAAGGAGATGCTGGGAGACAGTACTGGAACAAAATTCCGCAAGATTGCTCAGAGCTACATCCTAGGGGAGCTGCTTGGATGCGCCAATGGTTACCTGCGCCAATTCAATAACCGCTATGAGCTGGAGGCCTACCCCGGCACACTTATCATTCTGGTTCGTGACCTCATGCAAGGAGACCTCACCACAGTTTCGACGCTCTCGGGCGGTGAGAGCTTCATGGTGTCACTGGCCCTGGCTCTAGCGCTATCCAGCACAACAGGAAAAATGTTCACCGTCGATACCTTGTTTATCGACGAGGGATTCGGTTCACTCAGCCCCAACTACCTTGACAACGTGATGGAGACACTCAACCGCCTATATGACATCGGCGGCAAGCGGGTGGGCATCATCAGCCACGTGGAGTTGCTCAAGGAACGCGTCACCACCCAGATCCAGGTCACACGCGACCCCAAGAACAACACAGTGAGCCGCATCACAGTAGTGTAACACCCACTTGTTTAACGGTTATTTTGCATGAAGCCCAGGGCTATTGCAGGATGTCCAGACCATGGATCATGCCGCTGTAGGAAACCGCATCACGGCCGCGCGGTGTAACATCAATAGTCGTCTTGCCATTCATAAACACCTCGACGTGGAACCGATAGTGGTCATCACCGTTATCTACCCTAAACGTCACATCGGCACGATCGGGCTTGGGATATTTCACCTGGTAGTCCAGAATCGGGCTTGAGAAGTTGAGCGCCTTGAATCCACTGGCACCATACCCCACATTCTGCCCCGATCCAGCATAGGGCAAATAACAAGTTACCGACGCTTCACGCATAATCATCTTCTGCCCTTGACTCACGGCGACCGTTGGCGCCGACAAGGGTCGCATCGAACCAACCATCACAACAAACTGGCGAGATTCGAGCAGATACTTTATTGCATCGGCCTGACGCTGGTCAACCACTTTATTACCAGCACCACAAGCAGTGAGCAACATGAGCAAACACAAAGTCGAAACAAGTTGAATTGACCTCATCATATTGAACGATTACTTAATTAGGTTATACGATACCTCACATCATCGAGTGAAATCAAAAAACCATCTCGCCGTCAAACGATATGGCATCACGCTCTTGACCAATGACATCGATGATGGCTTTACCATTGGTAAACATATCAATGCGGTAATGGTAAACATCCTCATCATTATTCACGTCGAACTCGATCAGATAGCGGTTATTGGTCGTTTGCACGACATTATAGTTCTTGATTTGACCCTTGAAGTTCAGCCCCTTGCTGGTGCCATAGGGGATACGGTAAGCCTCACCCACATAGGGGAGATAACTGTCCACCTCGTCGCCATTCACTTTCAGCTCATAGTTGGAACTCACATGCCGCGGCATGCCGCCGAGGGGTTTCATCCAATCCACGGCAATGGTGTAACGACTGGCATTGAGGGCATCTTGCACCTGTTGAGCCACTTGTGCCTCCTGCTCGGCCTTGGACAATCGGTTACCCGTGCCACAAGCCGAGAGCAGCACGGCTAATGAAGCCATCAAAAAAACAACAACTTTCTTCATAGCAGCATCTTCATTAAGGGAATGATACTATCGGATGACAGCGATCTTAGACACGACAGCCTCGCCGCTGCCATTGGCCTGAGAGCACAACACGAGATACACACCCGTCTTGACGCGCTCGCCATTCTGGTCACAGCAATCCCAGGTGGCCATACCACCCGTTGACTTCAATTGACGGATTACAAATCCACTCGGATCGGCAATCTTCACCAGGGAGTTATCCATCAATCCTGTTATCGTCACATCACCCGTAAACTCGGGACGGACAGGATTGGGATAAGCATAGATGTTACTATAAGTGGACTCGGCTGGACTACTGTCACTGAAGTACTCATACACGCCATCGGGCGTAGTCAGGTAAACCGAATTGCTGTTGGGATTGCAGCACACGCGATAGACCGTGTTAGAGGCCAGGGGGCTGTTGGTCGTATTGAATTTCTTGATAATCTGGGTACCATCGGCACTGACAAGAAACAGTCCCGAGCTATGGGTGGCAATCCACTTGCGGTTAGCGCCATCAACAGCAATATCGTTGACCTGGATACCGCTCATCAGGTAGTCGGCCATTCCCGTGCCGTCATTGCGGGGCACCTTGATGTGGTTTACCCTAAAATCGTCAGAAAACGCTTGAGCGGGATTAAAGGCGACAACGCCCTCGGTGCTACCCAGCCACACCATGCCGTTCAAGTCCTCGGTCATGCACAGGATATAGAGCCAGGTGAACGGCTGTCCATCCTGATCGATCAATCGGTCATGAATCCTCTGCTGGGGACGTGACGATATCTCCCCATTGGAATTCCAGAAGACAATGGGCCGCTGATAATCACCATCATTAAAAATCTTGATGTCATAATTACTGTTATGCGTTGAGAGGAAGAGGGCCGTCTTGGTATATTCCGCAGTGTTCAGGCCATCAATCTCGGGAATCACCCAGTCGCTCTTGCTACTGGTGTTCTGCTTGAGTTTTGCCGCCGGTAGCACCATGACGGGCGTATTGTGGTTCAAGGCCACCTCATAGGTCTGTACGACCCACAGGTTACCATTGCGGTCGATGGTGGTGATGGGATGAAGGATATACCTCTTGGACATTGGGCTGTTGGTCGAGTCATAAATCTGGACAATCTCGTTGTTATGAACCTTGAGCAGACCTTGACGCCAGGTACTCAACAGATAGGTGTCGGGGTCACCAGGCACAAACTCGATTTTATACGAGCCTTGCTTATGAACCCCCTCAGGTGTCACGTCGTCCCACTTCACACCATCATAGGTATTGACCGAGGTGGGGGTGCCGGCATTGTCAACAAAGAAATAGTTGGTTGCGGGGCTGGAGACGTAAAGTTTGTCCTGGGCCTTATTATAGGTCATCCAGAAGGGTACCCCAAAGGACAGTGCATTGGGCAAATAGTAAGCCGCACTGCCATGCTGATGCAGGCCGTTGATGCCAGCAGCCCATAGGGTGCCGTCTCCATCAGGGTTAGCACTGCAATACTCAAGGGTATCGACAGTCACCAGGTTGTGCCCCAACTTATCGGTCTTGAAACAATGTTTCTTGGGGTTCTTGGCATCATCGGGATTTTCTACAAGAGCATTGAGCAGAAAACCGTCAACGGTGTTTTGCAACACTGTAGTTTTGCCATCCATGAGTTTATTGATCTCAAAATGAGCCTGAAGATTGTCCTCGACCGTCACAGTTACAATGCATGTCGAATCGGACAAGAAAAAGAATGAGTTGTCATTGATGGGTCGCACACGTCCACCCCCGTCAATAGAGGCCCTCTCAAACGATGACAGGTGCTCATGATACTGGCTGGCCAAGCCATAATAAACAGTCGAGGGAGTCGAGAGCAATAGCATATCGGCAAGCTGGGCCACAGTCATCAAGCGCTCACCATAATTGTGGGATTCGGTGACCACAAACTTATTTTCATCGATAACGACGTAGCCAAAATCGGTGGCCAGATAGATTACACCAGGAGCAAAGGTCACATCGTTGATGGCCTTACTGGTCGTCATGACAGCATTTTTGACCTCGGGCATATTCACCACCGAGCCGTCGCTCAATATCACATCAATGTTAGAATTGACGTAAACCACAACCAGGTAGTCCTTCTCACTATTGTAATAGACCTGCGAGATCGACATGTCGGTCATATCATTCACACGGCTCAAAGCCTCGTTTTCCTGGTTTTCCTTATCCAAGCGGAACAAATTGCCCCCAGCAAGATAATAGACCCACTTGTGGCCCTCGGCCACAGCTGCCACTTCGTTGCCAACATAGGAGGTGTGAATCAGCCAATTACCCACTGCGTTCTGCGCACTAGCGCACAACGACATCATCACAACCAATAACAATAAAAATCTCTTTGTCATCACGATATTCTCAATGCTTGAATAACACGGTCATCACCTGATGACCATGATGGTTGTTTGAGGCGTACCCGTGGTTTGAGGTTGTTGCCCCTGTGCTGCATAGACGTTATAAACGCCTGTGGGGACACGATTTCCATCGGGGCCACTGCAGTCCCACATGGCGCTGCCAATCACGGGACCCATCTGTGCCACCACCTGTCCATTGCGGTCGGTAATGGTCACATAACTGTTAGCCATCAGTTTATCAATTTTCACCATGCCAGTGAAATCAGGTTCCACCGGGTTGGGGAAGGCATAAGTGCCATCAAAGTTGACCGCAGCGGCATTTCCGTTAGTGACATACTCGGCAAAACCGTTGTCGGTAAAGATATAGACACGGTCATGAATCGGGTCACACTCGACGCTATATACCAGATTACTGGGAATGTCACTGTTATCGACCGTGAAATGGTTGTACACCTGGGTGCCATCGGGCGAGACATAGTAAACGCCATTGTTGGTGGCAATCCACTTGGAGTTATCATGGGCCACACCCACGTCATAGACGTTATAACCGTCACACAGGTAACCTTTACCCTCCTCAGAGTTGGCCACAAAGGGGCGTGTTGCGCGGGGATACTCGTCAAACACCACATCAGGATCGAACACGAACAAGCCGCCCATATAACCAACCCAGATCAAGCCATCGTTATCCTCCTCCATGTGGAATAGATAAGACCAATCAATAAGCTGGTTCTTCTGGTTGACAAAACTACCGATGCTGGCAATCCTGTAAGGGCCAGCCATCACATCATCGCTGCCGTTATCCCAACACAAGACATGACCGACAAAGGAGCTTCCAGAATAGTCGCCATCGAAATAAATCTTGTAGTTGTTCTTCTTGGAAACAATGAAACGGGAAGCCTGCATGGGCGTGGTGAATAACGAGAGCAACCCGGGGGGCTGAACCCAATTGGCCTTGGCAGGAGCCGAATTGAACTTGTCACGGGGAAGCACTGCCACCGGGCAACTGGGATAACCAAATGAATTCACCACCCAGAGGTTACCATTCTTATCAAAGGCGGGGTGTGCCTTGTAGGTGCCCATGAGTGAATTACTGGAATTATAGGTTGCGACCAGCGCATTGTTTCTCACCTTGTGGACACCATTTTGCCAGCTAGCCCTGACATAGGTGGTCGAGTCAAAGGGAGCGAACACAAACTCATAGCCTGCACCAGAAGCCGAATAGGGCGTAGCGCTCACCCACTGTGAGCCATCATAGGTGTTGATGACGTGGGGAGCCATGTTTTCGGGCCGCGTTCTGTTCTTTTGGTTCAGCGCCGACGTACCCACAAACAGCTTGTCCATAGCCGTGTTGTACTTGAGCCAATAAGGCTCATCGGTAGTGAGAGCGTTCACCTTATAGTAAGTCGCACTATTCTTGACATGCAGTCCGTTACCATCATTTATCCACACGCTGCCATCACCATTGGGGTGGGAAGTCGCAAATCCGATGGCCGACGAAGCCTTGGTTGCCGTCTTGCCCGTAGCATCAATCGTGTAATAAAACTTCTGCCCTGCAAAGTTGGCAATGAAACCTGACGGGGTCTTCTGCACCGAGGTTGGAGCGGCGGACACCAGGCTCGTCGTCACTGGGGCACCGCCCGAGAAGTCATAGTTATAAAGTGCTGACGCACCCAACAAGAAAACCGAAGTAGCATTGATGGGGTACAATTTAGCGCCAGTGAACGAGCCGCTCTGCTTGGCATATTCATGCATTGGGTCGTTACTGCCCAGTGGGCCATAGTAGCAGCCGTCGGCAGCAAGAATCACCATTTGATTTCCTATCACGGCCACTGAACTGATATTGACATTGTTACCCAAGTCATAGTTCTTGAGCATCCTCTTGGTGGTTTCATCAATCGTGGCATAACCATATCCCACGGCCACATAGGCCAAGCCATTGGCAAACGTGATGTCATTAATGGTCTTGCCAATGAAGGATTTCAATGTGCCCGACTCAACCTTGAGATTGCGGATATTGGTCACCATGTTCTTGAGGTTGCTCACGTTATAGACCTTGCCATCGCTATCAATGATGTCAATGTTGGTATCCAAATAGGCCACAAAAAGCAAACCGTTTTCCCAGTCATAATAAATCTGGGAAATCTGACCACCAGACAACTTGTTCTGCTGATTAAGGGCAACTGTCGTGGACGTTGTCTTGTCAAACATGAACAGCCGGTTACAGTTCACGTAGTAAATCTTATTACCAGTGTCAAACACGTTATTAATCTTGGTTGACAAGTAATAGTTATGGGTAATCCAAGTGCCCGCACTGGCGGTAGCCGCAGCCAGCACCAGAATCAGGAGGGAAAGAAGTTGTTTTTTTAACATAACAATTATGCTTGATTGATTTAGTATCATTATTATTCTAATCACTTGATGACAAGTATGGTCAATTGAGGCTGGCCTGTTGTCAACGGTTGAGTGCCCTGCGACAAGTAGATATTGTAAACACCAGTGGGCACCCTGTCCCCGTTAGCACCGCAGCAATCCCACAATGCACTGCCAGTGACAGGCCCCATCTGAGCTACCACCTGGCCAGCATGGTCGGTGATCGTGACATAGGAGTCCTCCATGAGGTTGGCAATCTTCACCATTGCGGTAAAGTCGGGCTCTACAGGGTTGGGATAAGCATAAGCCTCGTCAAAGCTCAAGGCCGTGACATCACCCTCGTTGACATACTCAACAAAGCCGTTGTCGGTAAAGGCATACACCCGGTTGTGAACCGTATCACACTCAATGCTATATACCTGATTGCTGGGCAATCCGCTGTTCTGAGCCGTGAAGTGGTCAAACACCTCGGTGCCATCGGGTGAGACATGGAAGATGCCATTGTTGGTAGCAATCCACTTCTCGTTGTCACGGGTCACACCGATGTCATAAACGGTGTATCCATCACACAAGTGCCCCTTACCCTCCTTAGACTTGGTCACATAGGGGCGGGTAGCACGAGGATAATCGTCAAAGACCACATCGGGGTCAAACACAAACAAGCCCGAAGTAGTGCCTGTCCAGATCATGCCCTGGTTGTCCTCCTCAACGTGCATGGTATAGGTCCAGTCGATCTGGTTGTTGTACTGGTCAATAAAACTAGCGATACACACCACCTTGTAATTATCGGCCAGTGGGTTGTCACTGTTATTGTCCCAGCAGATGAAATGCCCATTAGTTGTAGAGTTCTGGTATTCACAGTCATTATAAATCTTCACATTATTCTTTTTGGAAATGATGAAGCGTGAACGCTGCATGAAGCCAGTATTCAACATCAACAGGCCTGATGGCTGGAACCAATCAGACGTCTTGACTGTTGCATTGAGAAATTTATTCCTGGGCAAAACCGCTACAGGGCAAGAAGAATTATTGTAGGAGCTAACCACCCACATGTTGCCATACTTATCAAAGGCAGGATGAGCTTTATAGGTGCCCACCCGTGAGTTGTTCTTGTTGTAATTGATAACCAACTGATCGTCGGTCACCTTGTGAATGCCGTTCTTCCAGCTGGCACGCACATAGGTATGGGCATCCAGGGGGTCAAAGACAAACTCGTAGGCAGCACCCGATGCCGAATAAGGGGTATTATTGCTCCACAACTCACCATCATAGGTGTTGATGACGTGAGGTGCCATATTCTCGGCCCGTGTTCTGTTGATGCCATTGAGCGCCGAAGTGGCGACATAGAGTTTATCGAGTGTGGCATTATACTTGAGCCAATAAGGCTCATCGGTTGAGAGCGCGTTGGGCTTATAATTGGCGGAGCTGCCGTTGATGTGCAGACCCTTAGAATCATTGATCCACACTTGTCCGTTACCCATGGGGTCGGACGTGGCAAACCCAGCCGTTGTAGAGGCTTGGGTAGCGATACGACCAGTAGCATCGATCGTGTAATAGAAATCCTTGCCTTCATAGTTGGCGATAAAGCCATTCTTGGCCTTCTGGACACTGGCAGGACCAGTTGTGAGCCAGCTGGTGACTGGTGCGCCAGAGGATAGATCCAGGTTATACAAAGCGTTTCCGGTCATCAGGAATGCGCTAGTCTCATCAATCGGATAGAGTCTTGAATTGGAATAGGAGCCTACCTTGCGGCTGTAGTGCGAGAATGGCTGGCTAATGCCTACCGGACCATAATAGCAATTGATGTTGGTGAGAATCAGCATGGTGTTTCCTACCACAGCCACCGAATTGATGTAAGTACTCTTTACCTCGAGGGACAAATCGACATTGTCCACAATCCTCTTGGTCGCCTCGTCGATCGTGATATAGCCATAGCCCACCGCAACATAGGCCATGCCGCCGGCAAACGTAATGTCATTGATGGTGCCACCCGCAAAACCGGTCAACACGTTGTCGCTGAGGGTGTAATTGCGCACCTTGAATATCGCGTCCTTGAGATTGCTCACGTTATAGACATTGCCATCGGCATCAATGATATCAATGTTGGTATTGAAGTAGGTCAAAAACAGCAACTTGTTTTCCCAGTCGTAATAGGCTCGTGTGATGCGCTCGTCGGACAGTTTGTTCTTGTTGTTCCACAATACCGTTTGGGAAGTAGCCTTGTCAAACTGATAAAGGTTTCCGCTATTCACATAGTATATTTTGTCACCCATTTCAAACACGTTCTGAATCTTGGATGACAGATAATAGTTATGGACCTTCCATGAGCCTGCATTGGCGCTGGCGGCTGCCATCACCAGAAGCAATAAGAAAATATAATATTTTTTTAACATAACTAAGCTGTTTTATTCATTGTTCGGAGCCTGCTCCATGTCTATAATTAACGTGAACACCTCGTGTTAAATTGTGTATTCTACACATTATTTAATAATAAGGCGCTCAGATGTTGAGTTGTGCCTCGACGGGGCTTGATGATGACGGATCAAAAGTGAACCGCGCCCAAGTGCTCATCACCTGACTCTCGTAGCGGATGCGGTACTTATGCCCCCGGCGCAACCACTTGACCGTAGCCTCGCCTGTTATGGGGACGGCATTGGCACCACGGCGCTTGAGGCCTTTTTTCTCAACGATGTGGCACTGCTCGTCACGGATGGTGAACACCAGATTGATGGTTTCCCCTGGATTCAGCATCAGCCCTTGACGGCAAATGCGCACACGTCCATCGTCCATTGCCTCGAGGCGCACCCGATCGGCCTCCTCGCCATCAGCCTCGATGGTGTCGAGCTGTATGATATAAGTGCTGGGGGGCTTTTTCTCGGTGTGTCCCACAAGCAGGGCAATCAATGCCATGGCCACTACAAAGGCGATTGTATAGAATTCCACCGAATTGATGTCCATGATGAGCCAGTGTGTCCTGTTTTTAGCACAAGAGGGCACACCATTAAGGCACACCCTCTCTGCACTTATTCATTGATCTCGCCAGTAATCGTCATCACCTGATGACCATGATGGTCGTTAGAGGCTTACCCGTTGCCTGAGGCTGGCCACCCTGTGCCGCATAGACGTTGTACACGCCTGTGGGCACGCGATTGCCGTCAGAGCCGCTGCAGTCCCAGAAGGCACTGCCCACCACGGGCCCCATCTGAGCCATCACCTGACCATTGCGGTCGGTAATGGTCACATAGCTGTTCTCCATCAACTTGTCAATCTTCACCATACCCGTGAAGTCAGGCTCCACAGGGTTGGGGAAGGCATAGGTGGCATCATAGTTCAACGCCGCAGCATCACCATTGACGATATACTCGGCAAAACCGTTGTCGGTATAAATATATACACGGTTGTGAATCGTATCACACTCAACACTGTAAACCAGGTCGCTGGGGATGTCACTGTTAGCCGTCGTGAAGTGATTATACACCTCGGTGCCATCGGCCGAGACAAAGTAAACACCATTGTTGGTGGCAATCCACTTCTTGTTGTCACTGGTCA
>Ga0310697_10001532_pt1 | contig 26749 bp, 17 predicted proteins | sample 172DNAGHGlowgp2_FD_203883 | JGI IMG/M metagenome (GOLD analysis project Ga0310697, IMG submission 203883) | Sheep rumen microbial communities from Palmerston North, Manawatu-Wanganui, New Zealand - 1728 DNA GHGlow gp2 (v2) (version 2) | ecosystem: Host-associated > Mammals > Digestive system >...
AAAATTATTTTATTGACTGCACAACTTTCAGAGCTTTAGCAAGTTCCGGGTCGTTGGTGAGATAGATTTCGTAGAAAGCGTCCTGTCCGTAAAGTATCTCGGCCATATAAGCCTTGAGACTCACTTTCAGCTCCTGGCCATGTGCGGCGAGAGAAGCCTTGTCGCGTTTTACGCCCTGTTTTTCGGTGTATTGCACAAAAGTCTCTAAAAAGGCGTTGTCCACGTTGAAGTTTTTGATAAAGTTGTCGGAAGCGGGGTATTTCTGTTTCAAGAATTTGCTGTTGCGTTCAACGTAATCGAAAGCGTATTTCTGCACCAAACCCTTGCGTATCAACGCATTGTAATACACATAGGTAACGTCTTTCTCGTAAGGGATTATGATGTCGGGCAGTATGCCGCCACCGCCGTAAACCACACGTCCTTTTTTGGTATAGTATTTCACCGTGTCGTCCTTAGGGGTATAGTTCATGGAGTCGGACATCTCGGCGGTAAGCCGCAAAAGGAAGTCCTGATAATATTCGTCGGAGCCTTTTTCGTATGGACGTTGTATGCACCTGCCCGAAGGGGTGTAGTAGCGGGCCACGGTGAGACGTATGGCGGAGCCGTCGGAGAGGTAAAACTGCTCCTGCACAAGGCCTTTGCCGAAGGAGCGCCGTCCCACCACAATACCGCGGTCGTTGTCCTGAATGGCACCGGCCACAATCTCGCTTGCCGAGGCGGAGAATTCGTCAATCATCACCACAAGTGCGCCCGTGGTGAAATCGCCGTTGGCGGTGGCAAACGATTTGCTCTGTCGGCGGTTGCGGTCTTCGGTGTAAACTATCAGGTCCTTGCTGTTGGAGAGGAACTCGTCGATAATAGACACCGCTTGGTCGAGATAGCCGCCCGAATTGCTGCGAAGGTCGAGGATAAGTTTTTTTGCATCTCTCTCCTGAAGGAAATACAATGCATCGAGGAATTCCGCATAGGAGTCGGACGAGAACTCCTCCAGTTTGATGTAACCCACTCCCGGGGCGACCATGCCTTTGTACGTCACGCTGTTGGTAGTTATCACATCGCGTTTGATGTTGTATTTCAGCAGTTCAGGAACACCGGAACGTTTGATGCCGAGACGTACTTTTGTCCCTTTTTTGCCTTTGAGCAGATGTATCACATCATCGTTGCTGATGCCCTTGCCCGCCACCACGCTGTCGTTGACGGTGATGATACGGTCGCCGGCCATAATGCCCGCCTTTTCGGAAGGACCGCCGTTGAGCGTCTGTATCACAAGTATTGTGTCGTCCTGCAAGTTGAACATCACGCCGATACCTTCGAAATTGCCTTCGAGCGACTCCATTTCGGTGGTCAGCGAGGAAGCCGGGATATATACCGAATGAGGGTCGAGGTCCTCGAGCAAAGCCATGATGGCGTTGTCGACGAGCGAGTCGTAGGCCACGGTATCCACATAACGGGTGCTGATAAGGTACAGCAGGTCGGAGATTTTGGAAGAAGCAGAGTAGCCGTTAGCATTGGAAATCGGCGATATGGCACCATTTGTTTTGCTTGCAGGCGCCAAAACGACGCCTAAAATGATACCGATTGCGACGGCCACGGCCATCCACAATGCCACAAAAGAGACTTTTATCCTTTTCATCGCGGATTAGAAATTGGCGTTGCCCGGAGTGCGGGGGAAGGGTATAACGTCGCGGATGTTGGCCATGCCTGTTACGAAGAGCATCAGACGTTCGAAGCCGAGTCCGAAGCCTGCGTGCGGACACGAGCCGTAGCGACGGGTGTCGAGATACCACCACATGTCTTTCATGGGGATGTTAAGCTCGTTGATGCGGGTGAGAAGTTTGTCGTAGCTCTCCTCACGCACAGAGCCGCCAATAATCTCGCCAATCTGCGGGAAAAGTACGTCGGTGCCCTGAACGGTCTTGCCGTCGTCGTTCTGTTTCATGTAGAAAGCCTTTATCTCCTTGGGGTAGTCCACCATGATGACGGGTTTCTTGAAATGATGTTCCACAAGGTAACGCTCGTGTTCCGAAGCGAGGTCCACGCCCCAGCTCACGGGGAACTCGAACTTGTGTCCTTTGGCCACGGCTTCCTCTAAAATCTTGATGCCTTCGGTGTAGGGCAGACGCACAAAGTCGGTATCCACCACACTCTTGAGTCGTTCGATAAGACCGGGGTCTATCATCTTGTTGAGGAATTCGAGGTCGTCCTTGCAGTGGTCGAGAGCCCAGCGGACGAGGTATTTGATGAACTCTTCCTCGAGCTGTGTGAGGCTGTCGAGGTCGTAGAAAGCCATCTCAGGTTCGATCATCCAGAACTCGGCCAGATGGCGCGGGGTGTTGCTGTTTTCGGCACGGAACGTGGGGCCGAAAGTGTAGATCTTGCCAAGGGCAGTTGCGCCGAGCTCGCCTTCCAGCTGTCCGCTCACGGTGAGCGCGGTGAATTTGCCGAAGAAGTCCTGCTCCCAGTCTATCTTGCCTTCCTTGTCGCGGGGCGGATTTTCGGGGTCGAGGGTGGAGACGTGGAACATCTCTCCTGCCCCTTCGCAGTCGCTGGCTGTAATGAGCGGGGTGTGGAAATAGAAGAAACCACGTTCGTGGAAGAAGGTGTGAATGGCGTAGGCCATCTCGTGGCGCATACGCATCACAGCGCCGAAAGTGTTGGTGCGCAGACGCAGGTGTCCTATCTCGCGCAGGAACTCCATGGAGTGGCCTTTTTTCTGCAAAGGATAGCTGTCGGGGTCGGCTTCACCGTAAACCACAATCTTTTCGGCCTGAATCTCCACGGCCTGTCCGGAGCCCTGGCTCTCCACCAGTTTTCCCTCCACGCCTATACAGGCGCCCGTGGTGATGCGGCGCAGTTCCTCTTCAAATTTGGCGGGGTCGGCCACCACTTGTATGTTGTGTATTATGCTTCCGTCGTTGACGGCGATAAAGGCCACGTTTTTGTTGCCGCGTTTGGTACGCACCCAGCCTTTAACTATTATATTGGTGTTTAACAGTGCTTTGACGTCGTTTTTTAGCAGGTAAGCTATTTCAAATCTTTTTGTCATGATTATTAAAAAATTATGATTGTTTTATTTATTTTTCTTGTTTGTTTTTACGCACCTCTATGTCGCTTTCGAATTTGAACACGCGGTGTTCCTCGCTGCGTTTGCACACAAGCAGGGTGCTGTCGTCGCCAGCTATGATATAGTCGTCGAGGCCCTGGATAACAACGGTTTTGTTGTTGGGCAGGTTGACGATGCAGTTGTGAACGTCGTAGGTGAACACGTTGGCACCCACCACCACATTGCGGTTTTCGTCCTTTTCCACCGATTCGTATAGCGACTGCCATGTCTCGACGTCGGACCAGCGGAAGTCGGCCTCCATCACGTGAACATTGTCGGTCTTTTCCATAATGCCGTAGTCGGCGGAGATGGGCTGGCAGGTGGCGTAGAGTTTCTCCACCTCCTCGTAGGGGGTGTCGGGACCTATCTTGTCGAAAAACACCGCCACATCGGGCAGATAACGGCGGTAGGCCTTTTCGAGGGTGGGCATGCTCCAGATAAAGATACCGGCATTCCACAGGAAATCGCCGCTGTTGAGAAACTGCACAGCCATGTCGTAGGGCGGTTTTTCAGTGTAGGTAACCACCTCGTGGAGCTTGTCGTTGCCCGCCACGCAGTTTTCGTTGTATTGTATGTAGCCGTATTTGGTGTTGGGATTGAACGGCTTTATGCCGAGTGTTATTATCCAGTCGTGGTTTTCGGCCACCGCCAATCCCTCGTTGACGGTATTGGTAAATTTTTCGATGTCGAAAATTGCGTGGTCCGAAGGCGAAACGATGATGTTGGCCTTAGGGTTGAGGTGGCGTATTATGGCCGCAGCGTAGGCCACGCAGGGAGCGGTGTTGCGTCGCATAGGCTCGTAGATGACCTGATAGTCGCGCAGTCCGCCAATCTGCTTTTCGGCAAGTCCGCGGTAGATGCTGTTGGTAACAATGATGATATTCTCGCGCGGACAGATGTTCTCGAAACGTTTGAAAGTGCTTTGCAAAAGACTTTCGCCATTGCCGAAAATATCGATAAACTGCTTGGGGTGGTCGGCAGTGCTCATGGGCCAAAAACGGCTGCCTGTACCTCCGGCCATTATAATGCAATAGTTGTTGTTGTTCATTACTGTTTTTGTATTGAATTGTCTATCAAAAATATACAACTAAAAATTGCTTCGCAGGACGCAAAAAAGTCCTCGAAAACCAATCTGCAAATATACGAATTTTTTTTGAATTATTTAGTCAGTAATCAGCAGTCGGTTGGCAGTAATAAAAACTTTCAAATAAGAAACATTCTGGGTTCCGAGTTCCGTCCTACGTATTTCCCGAAAAAAAATCGTATCTTTGCAATCCGCAACGTAAAAAGCGCTGTGGCGTTAAATATTTGATTATAAAACATTTGTCCTAAAAACAGATGAAACCGAGTAAGACATTATTGTTCATCATAGCTGTGATAGCGGCGTTGGCTCTGGTGTGCGCTATATTCCCGAGAAACGGCATAAGCATAGCGGGGATACGGATTAAAATGCCCACCATAAGCCACATTTTGGCCGGCAACACCCAGTCGGATGTGGATATCGAGGGTATGGACAAAAATCGTCAGACGCAGGCCGAAAAACTGCTTTATGCGCAGCTGAAGGACAAAATGAGTTACTATGCCGACTATTGTTCCGACAGCAGTCGCGGCTTTGCCCTTCCCGGCAACGACGCCCACTTTTTCGACGATTTCTTTGTCCGTGCCGAACAATCCGCCCAAGAGGGCAAGGTGGTGCGCATACTCCACTACGGCGACTCGCAGATTGAGATGGACCGCATAAGCGACGTGCTGCGGGCGTATATGCAGGAGACTTTCGGCGGACAGGGCGTGGGACTTATCCCTTTCTCGCAGACAATTCCCTGCACCTCGGTGAGCCAGAACGCCAGCGGCGATTTCACCCGCTACGCCTCCTACGGCGACAGCACGGTGGCACGCAACCACGGCCACTACGGTCCTATGGCCAAATGCTGCCGTGTTAACAGCTCAGCTTCGGTATCCATCAACGCCACCAAATCCGACACCCGCGACGAGCATCTGAAAAGTTTCTCCAAAATCACCGTGCTTTTCGACAACCTTTCTGGCAACGTGGCCGTAACGCTCTCCTGCAAAGGCTTCACCGACCAGCAGACGAGCACCGGAATGGGTGTGCACTCCGTCACTTGGCAACTCGACTCCGCCGTTACCTCGGCAAGGGTGTCCGTTTCGGGCTTGTGCGATGTGTACGGCATTATGGTGGACGGCGAATACGGTGTAAGTGTGGACAATATATCGATGCGCGGCGCCTCGGGACATCAGATTCAGATGATAGACAGCGCACTTCTGGCACAGTCGTTTGCCGAAATGAACGTAGGACTTATCCTTTTCCAATACGGCGGCAACTCGGTGCCATACCTGCACGGCGAGGCGGCGCAGGAGCATTACGCCAAGGAGATGGAACGTCAGCTGCGGATACTTCACCACACCTGTCCCGACGCCAAAATCATTTTCATCGGTCCTGCCGATATGTGTCGTGGCAGCGAAGAGGGCGGATTCCAGAGCTGCCGACAGCTGCCAGGAGTAATCAACGCATTACGCACCATGGCTCTCGAAAACGGGGTGGCTTTTTGGAGCATGTACGACGTGATGGGCGGCAGCGGTTCCATGATGACCTGGGTTAACAACGGCCTCGGCGGCGGCGACTACCTGCATTTCTCCGAAAAAGGGGCAAGGAAAATGGGCGGTTACCTCGTAGATGCCTTCAAAACGATGTACGACCTTTACAATCTTAAAAAAGAAATCGATCCCAAAACTTTCAACAAAGAATGGAAAAAATATTCAAAACCACGGCGATAGCACTCCTGCTGCTCATAAGTTCGGTTCTCCCAGCGCAGAGCGTTACAAGCGACATAGGCGAGAAATATCCTTTCATAAACCTAGCCGCCGACACCCTTGTTTATAACAAACAGTCGCCGAAAATGAAAAAGTTTTTCCAGAAACTGGGATTAACCGTCGCCAGCAAGACCGGGACTTTGAGCATAATGCATATCGGAGGCTCCCACGTGCAGGCAGGCACCCTGTCGCACCGCATACGCACCAACATACTGACATCGTTTCCGGGCATCGTTTCCGACCGCGGCATGATTTTCCCCTACTCGGTAGGCGCCAAATGTAACAATCCCGCCGACTACAAGATTCAAAAATCTAACACCCTGCAACTTACGCGAAACGTTTACAAAGAGCCACAGAAATTGCTCGGACTTTGCGGCATTGCCGTAACTGCCTACGACTCAACTGAATGGATAAAGATAACGCTAAACGAGCCTCGTATCAATTTCGGCACCACTCAGATAACCCTTCTGGGATATTCCGAAACCGGCAATGTGGCCCCGTATATCCAATTTCAGGACAAGGTGTATCTTCCCACACACATAAACCTACAAACGAGGCGCTATGTGTATAATTTCCACACCACGGTAGATTCCTTTACCATTGTACTACCCTGCAAGGAGGAGCAGTCGTTCACCCTTACTGGAGTGTATCTCGCCAACCGCAAAAGCGGCATCACGTTCAACTCCATTGGCGTTAACGGCGCCGCCACCTACGACTACCACGACAAATGCCCCTATTTCACCAAGGACCTGAGGCTGATAAAACCCGACCTCGTGATTTTCGGCATCGGCATCAACGACGCGGCGGGCAAGACTTTCGACACCGTGGCGTTCCGTCGCAACTATCTGCGCATTATCGACAGCATCAAGGCCGTAAATCCCGACTGCGCTTTTGTTTTTATCACCAACAACGACAGCTACAAGAAAATAGGCCGACGCAAATATGCCGCCAACGTCCACGGAGTGCTCGCCCGCGATGTGTTCTACCGTCTGGCCAAAGAGACCGACGGCGCGGTGTGGGACCTTTTCGACATAATGGGCGGACTCGGATCCATGACCAAATGGCGCGACGCCAAGCTGGGCCAGTCGGACCGCATACATTTCACCCCCGCAGGCTACATTCTTTTGGGAGACCTGTTTTTCAACGCGTTCCTTAACGAAATCTCATACCCCGACGATGGACAATCTGACAACTTTCATTTCTAACCTGTTCTCGTTCGACGACAAGAACCCGCTGCTGTTCACCCAGTTCAATTTCTGGGTATTTCTGGCACTGGTAATGGCCGTGTTTTCGTTCCTGCACAGCAAACGTCTGCTGCGCAACACTTTCCTGTTCCTCGCCAGCCTTTTCTTCTACTACAAGACTTCGGGACTGATGGTACTGCTGCTCGTCTTCTCCACCCTGCTGGGATATTTCCTCGGCATCGGCATGGACAAATACGAGCGCAAGGGCGTACGCAAAGCCCTCATGGCCATAGGCGTGGCCGTCAACCTGCTGGTACTGTGTTACTTCAAGTACGCCTATTTCTTCACCGACGTGTACAACACCATTGTGCAGAGCGACAACAAGGTGATAAACTACCTAGCCTTGTGGGCCAACGAGTGGGGCAACACCGACCGTTTCGACGCCACCAAAATACTTCTGCCCGTTGGCATTTCGTTCTTTACTTTCCAGAATATCAGCTACATAGTGGATGTGTACCGACACAAGATAAAGCACGTGGGCAATATCTTCGACTTCGGTTTCTACACCTCCTTCTTCCCGCAGCTGGTGGCCGGCCCCATCGTCCGAGCCGACCAGTTCGTGCCGCAGCTCTACAAGCCTTACTTCCTCAGCCGCAAGCAGTTCGGCATTGCCATGTTCTGGATTGTAAACGGTTTGGCAAAAAAGATAATCCTCAGCGACTACCTTGCGGTGAATTTCGTCGACCGCATTTTCGACAACCCGCTGCTGTTCACGCCGTTCGAGAATTTCTCGGCATTGTTCGTGTATTCGTTGCAGGTTTACGCCGATTTCTCGGGCTACACCGACATAGCCACCGGCGTTGCCATGCTGATGGGTTTCTACCTCCCCAAGAACTTCAACTCGCCGTATAAATCCACCAACCCCGCGGGTTTCTGGAAACGCTGGCACATGTCGCTATCCAACTGGCTCAAGGACTACCTGTACATACCTCTGGGTGGCAACCGTGGCGGCACATGGGTGTCGTGGGCCATACTGATAGGCATCGCCGCGGTGATAGGCCTTATGGCAAAGACCACATGGGTGACGATTGTCATCATCGCCATAATTGTGGCAATTGTGGGATGTTATGTCTTCTGGCCGAAAGCCAAACGCGAAATCACCACCAACATCAACAACATGGACACCATGCTGCTGGGCGGCCTGTGGCACGGCGCCAGCTTCAATTTCATCACCTGGGGCGGACTCAACGGCTTGGGAATACTCATCTACAAATGGTGGAAAAATCGCAGCAAAGGCACCCGCACCATTGCCACACTCTTGCTGTGGATGGCTTTTGTGGTGGCGTGGATAGCGTGGGACGCTGCCGCCATACGCGTAGGCTGCGTGTGGACGGGAGTTATTTTTGTGGGAACGTTGATAGACTGGATTTACTCCACACTGACCTCGGGCGGCCGTCCGATAGCTTGGCTCAACCGAGGGTGGAGCATTTTCCTAACCTTCGTATTCATCAGCTTTACGCGACTGTTTTTCCGTTCGGGTTCCAACCTCGACCCCGCCGAGGCCAACACTGTGGCTTGGAACACAGCCAAGAATATGGTACAGAAAATGGGCGACAAATGGGAGTGGAGCCATGTGTGGGGCGTAATTTCGGGCTACAGCAACATTTTCATCTTTTTCGCCATAGGCATGATAATACACTGGCTGCCCGAACGTTGGAAACGCTGGTACAGAATAAATTTCGCCATGCTGCCCCTATGGGCCATAGCTATAATAACAGTACTTGCGGTGATGCTTCTGTATCAGTTCGTTACCGCCGACCTGCAACCCTTTATCTATTTCCAGTTTTAAAGAAGAAGTTGTACCAATTCTTAAAACAACAATTGTATATCAAAATCTAAGATTCTAATTTATTGATTTTAAACATCGAAAAACACTAAAAAGACAAAAAACATTAGTTTTTTCTCGTGTTTTTTAGATGTTCTCTAAATGAAATTTTTCTGCAAGCCTTGCAAATGCAACGTGCATTTTTATTGTTTTCGTACCTTTGCATTACCGAATGGAAAGCGAAGATAAACCACATAATATTATATGTCAATAAGATATGGCGGAACAAACAGACAATACACCTGCTAACGGAAACAAGATTGAGCCACAAAGGATGGTTTTTGGCAAACATTTGCCTTTTTTGTTGAAAGAGCATACGCTGCTCTACGCCGAGCCGGCGTGGGACGAGAATATCAACCGCATTCTTGCCAAGAACATCGACAAAGTTACTGGCCGTTATAAGAAAGGTCAGTTTCTGTATCTGCCACACATACAGCAACAACTGCCAGAAATCCTGCAATACAACCGTCCCGACACCGATGGTAATGTGCTGTGCGACAGGGATGTGCGACCGCAGGAGTTTTACGACATGCTCTTTGCCCACCGAATTGACGAAATGTGCTGGCGACCTGACACCCCCGTTTTGATGCGTTTTGAACGTATAGATTCGGAGGGCATGGTTTTCATAGTGTTTCCAATCCAATTTCGCGACATCAACGATTTTGCCCGACAGCTGGCGCAGGTTTTCGACTACACAGAGCCTCCCAAACTTATGCCCAGCAAAATTGCCGATAACAATGTGCGTTCCAGCGGCATTCGCGAAGGACGGGGTCGGACAGACGAAGATAGTAGCATTATTCGGTACAGCACCATAGTAGAGGGAGTTTGGGACCCCCGCGACAACGCAGACAACAGCAGCATAAACACCCTTGCCGAAGAGATTCGCGAACGTATAGGCAAACTGCAGATGATGGGACTACCCAACTATCTGATACACCAGATGATAGCCCTACCGGAACCAAAACTCAGCCCCTTGCGCATAACCGCCAACTACCGTCTGATACTGCCTGCGTACAACAATATGGTGATAACCATGCCCACACTCTCGAAAGTGGTGTACCTTTTCTATCTTTGTCATCCCGAGGGGGTACGTTTCAAGGAACTTTCCGACCATCGCAACGAGCTGATGGAAATATACATGCGTCTGTCCAAACGCGGCAACCTCGACAAAATGGAGCAGAGCATCGACCAAATAACCGACTCCACCAGCAACTCCATCAACGAAAAAGTGAGCCGCATACGTGCCGCCTTCGTGAGCCGTTTCAGCGACGATTTGGCCAAAAACTACTACATCATTGGCGAGAGCGGCAACCCCAAATTCATACCCCTCAACCGCAATATGATTATTGATGAGACTAAAACACTGAAACTTAGCAAGTAATAAATAATAGATTTTAAAATAAACATCAAACAGTTGCGCCCGGCACGGATTTAGGGCAGGAAATAATGAAGAAAACGACGCTTTTACTTTTATGCACCACAATCGCCGCACTTTTCTCAACAAGTTGTACCACAACTAAATATGGAATGACAAAAGCCACATTCGACGAGACCGTGGAAGAGGTGAAATACCAAGTTCAAGAGAAAGGTTATTACCTTTCGTCGGAACAGATAGGCACCGACTTGTCCGCCTCGTTCACAAATTCGAGAGATGCCAAAAACTCGGTTTGGGAAGCGGATATTGCAAACGCTAAAGCAAATGCTTACCACTTTGTGGATTCGGTTGGAAACACTTTCGACTTTGTGGTCGGCTACAACGAGGCCTTGAATGGAAACACAATGTATCTTTTGGATGCCACTGTGCTCACGTGCAAAACATCCAACCCCAAGGATTACATGTCGTTGTGCGGAAAACAATCGGCAGTCAATTCAATAAAAGTAATACCCCAGGACAAGCCTGTAACTGTCGGGGATATGGCTAAATCGTACAAAGCCATACTTTGGGGTTGCGGTATAGTTCTTGTCGGAGGCACTATTGCCGGTTTTGCAATTGCAGGAGGAATATAACGAAAAGAACAAAGAAACTAAATAATACAGAAATGAAAAAGTTATTTTTACTTATAGGATTTGTGATAATTTCATTTGCTATGCAATCACAATCGGTCAAGTTTAGTGTTTATCAACCACAATCTACTTATTCTCCAGAACCCTATGACTTTTCTGGATTTAGTCAAGCTCTAGAAAAACAAGAAGAAAGACGAAATAATGCTTATGAGAAGAGATTGGAGCTGGTGGAACTGATTGCAGAGAAAAAAATGCAAATATCTTCCGACGAAGAGACGCAAAAATGGTTCAGAGAAAACATTGAAATTAAATTAAAAGAGGTAGATGGCCTAATTGGTATAGGTGATTATAGTGGCGCTGCAAATGCTGTTTCACGGATAAAAGGGGAGATATATTTGAATGATGAGCTTATTAGAAAAATCAAAGAAAATAAACAAAATTACTGACTTTTTAATCAGGCTAAAACAATGAAAGATTTATTATTAGATATACTGGAAAGTAAAACGTTCTGGCTTATACTTATTTGTATAGGAGTATGGGTTATTGTGATTCAAAATTGCAGTAGTACACGAGACGTATATGTTGTTGATGGCAATATAGATGCAGAAGTAAGTGGAACAGTATCGGTTGACAATATTTATTAAAGGTTGCGAACGTACAACGGATATTGTTTTGTTAGGAATCTCTTTTGTGGTGGCAACTTTTGAATAAAGTGTCCCCAGAGCAAACATCTACGGTGAAAATCCAAAGAAAAAATAAAGTAACAATCTAAAACACAAACAGCCTCAGCTTTTTTGCATAGGCTGTTTTTTTGTTCCGTCTTATGCGGATGTTTAAAAATTTGCACATTTAAATGCTTCTGTACCAGTTTGTTACAGCCAATTTGCAACCCTTTATCTATTTCCAGTTCTAAACGCTACACAATAAAATAGACTTTTTATAGTTATATACTTATTTTTAATAATATTAAAACAATGAACGAAAGATATATAATAGTAGGTACCGACTTTTCGCAAGGGTCATACGTGGCTCTCGACGTGGCTACCGACATTGCCAACAAACTTGTCGCCAATATCGAACTGATATGGGTGTGCAAGGAGAAAAACCTCTTTTCCGACGAACAGACCAAATCGCTCCGCGGCTTGGCAATGGAAAAGCTGGCCAGCCTTGCCGAAGAATACGGTAAGAAACTCAAAACCACCAAGATAGAATGGAAAATAATGGACGGAAAGGTGGCCCCCGTTATTGCCAAAGAGGCCGAAACCGTAAACGCCTCGATGATTGTGATAGGTACCAACGGCGCCTCGGGTTTCGAGAAATACTGGATGGGAAGTACCGCTGTGCGTATAGTGCAGGAGGCCAACTGCCCCACCCTATCGATACGCGAGGGCTTCAACTACCACAAAAACCTCGACCGCATTGTGGCTCCGCTCAATATGACAGAAAATTCGCGTCAGAAAATACCTTTGGTGGCAAATATGGCCAAGATTTTCGGCTCCACGGTGCATCTGCTCGGCCTGGCCGAACAGCAGTCCGAAGTGCCTACCATCGACATATATCTGCGACAGGCAGAGAACTACATGCGTGAAGTCGGTGTAAACTACCAGTCGGAACGTATGCTAACCAAGAACCTCTCCGCCGAAATCCTTGAATACGCTTCTAGCATTTCCGCCGACCTTATCATTATCACCACCGAACAGGAATACCTGCTTTCCTCGCTGTTCATTGGCACACACGCTCAGCAGATTATCCACCACTCGCTGATACCGGTGCTAAGCTCGCACCCGCGCGAAATAGGAAGCCTGGCACGATAACAGTTTATAGTTTATAATTTATAGTTGAGAGTTTTATAGTTAAGAGTTTATAATGCGGGGGGTGTACCGTGCAAGCGGAGCCTCCCGTTCCATTTTTTTAAAAGATATGGCAGAACACAACGATTTCGGAGCTTCGGGCGAACAGATGGCAAGAGAATTCCTTGTAAACGAAGGTTATACTATTTTGGAGACGAACTGGCGTTACCTGTCGCACGAGGTGGACATCATTGCCAAAAAAGGCGACATACTGGCTTTTGTGGAGGTAAAAACCCGCAACAGCCGTTTCCTCGGCGAACCGGAAGTGTTTGTGTCGCGCACCCAGCAACGATCGTACATCACCGTGGCCAACGCATACGTGCAACAGAACAACCGTCAGGAGGAAGTGCGGTTCGACATCATTTCGATAATTTTAAACTCGAAAGAAAATACGGTGAAACACATCGCAGGCGCATTCTCCACCATCGTTTAAATAGCTGAAAGTGAAAAATTCCGACTACCTTCAACTATTCACCAACACATAAAAACAAACATCTCATCAAAACTTTGCAACCCGGTTGCAGAAAAATCATGGTAATTTTGCAAAATCAAAAAACACTATTACCATGAACAAAAAAATAATACGTATCATCGTCACGGCGCTGCTTCTTGTAGGAGCCATTGTTGTGGAAAAGACCACCAACCTGCCCGTGTGGCAACTCCTATTGGTTTATCTTGTGCCGTATCTGCTTATAAGCTACGACATTATCGCCGAGTCGGCGGAAGGCATTGTCGAAGGCGAGCCTTTCAACGAAGATTTGCTTATGACCATAGCCACTTTCGGAGCGTTGCTCATAGGTTTCCTGCCGGGAGCCGAGACGCAGTTCCCCGAAGCGGTGTTTATCATGCTTTTCTTCCAGATTGGCGAGATGTTCGAGGACTACGCCGAGGATAAAAACCGCGATTCGATAGCCCATCTGATGGACATACGTCCCGAAAGCGCCACCGTGGTCCGCAACGGAGCGGAGACCGAAGTGACTCCCGACGAGGTGGCCGTTGGCGAGATTATCGTCATCAAAGCCGGCGACAAGGTGCCTTTGGACGGCGTTGTGGAGGAAGGCTCTTCGTCGCTCAACACCGTTGCCCTTACGGGCGAGAGCATGCCGCGTAGCGTGGCCGAAGGCGACACGGTGCTTTCCGGCACCATCAACATATCGGGCACGCTGAAAGTGCGTGTTACCAAGGCATACTCCGAATCCACGGTGACAAAAATCCTCGACCTTGTGGAAAACGCCCAGCAGAACAAGTCGAAGAGCGAGACCTTCATCACCCGTTTCGCACGCATCTACACCCCCGTGGTGGTGTGCGCAGCCGTGCTGCTGGCGGTTGTCCCGCCTTTGGTGAGCGGCGCTTTCGCCCAGAATTTTGCCACATGGCTCTATCGCGCCTTGATGTTTCTCGTGGTGTCGTGTCCCTGCGCGCTGGTGGTGTCGGTGCCGTTGGCATTCTTCGGCGGCATTGGCAAGGCATCGCGCAACGGCGTGCTGGTGAAAGGCTCCAATTATATGGACGCCCTCGCCAAACTGGGCACCGTGGTGTTCGACAAAACGGGAACCCTAACCCGTGGAGAGTTCGAGGTGGTTTCGGTGCATCCCAACGAGATGGACGCCACGGAGCTGCTGCATCTTGCCTCACATGTGGAGCATTACAGCAAACACCCCATAGCCGTGTCGCTGAAAAACGCCTACAAGGCCGAGTGCAACGAGTGTTCGGTGCAGGACATCGAAGAGGTGGCGGGACAGGGCATGCGCGCCACTGTGAACGGTGCCACAGTTTGTGTGGGCAACGCACGTATGATGGAAACCCTCGGGGTGGAATACGACAAAGTCGGCGGAACGGTGGTGCACGTGAGCGTGAACAACCGCTATGCCGGACATATAGTGGTTTCGGACCAAGTGAAAGAGGATGCCGCACAGAGTCTCGACGAATTACGGCAAACGGGCGTGGAAAAAATTGTGATGCTCACCGGCGACCACGAGAAAGAGGGCTGTGCCGTAGCCGAGCAACTCGCTGTTGACGAACATTATGCCGAATTGCTACCTGTCGACAAGGTGGAGCATCTGCGGCAGCTTATCGCCACTCCCCACAAAGGCTCAGTGGCTTTTGTCGGCGACGGTATCAACGACGCTCCCGTGTTGGCCTTGGCCGACGTGGGCATTGCCATGGGCGCCCTCGGCTCCGACGCGACTATCGAGGCCGCCGACGTGGTGGTGATGGACGACAACCTTGCCAAAATACCTTTGGCTATACGCATAGCGCGTAAGACGGTGAGGATAGCCACCGAGAACGTGTGGTTCGCCATTTCGGTGAAACTGCTGGTGCTGCTGCTTGCCGTTCTTGGCGTGGCACTGCTGTGGATGGCGGTGGTGGCCGACGTGGGAGTTACCGTGCTGGCGGTGCTCAACGCGATGCGTCTGCTGAAAAAATAACCATAAATGATGAGTGCTTTTTCGGTTTTTATTTCGTAACTTTGCACATCATTAGCAAAGGATATGGAACAGCAGAAATACGTGGAAATACTTGAGCAACACGACGTTAAGCCCACAGCCAACCGGTTGTTGGTGTTTGGCGTTTTGTGCGGTGCCGACAATCCGCTGTCGCTGAAAGAGATAGAGGACAAGGTGGAATCCATCGACAAATCGGGGGTGTTCCGCACCCTGACGCTGTTCCGAGAGCATCATCTGATACACGTGATAGAAGGCGCTGAAAACGGCGTGCGCTACGAGCTTTGCCACGACCATAGCGATGATTCGGACAACGACCAGCACCTGCATTTCTACTGCGAGAACTGCAAAAAGACCTTCTGTCTGGAAACTCCTATCCCCAATGTGCCTCTGCCCGAAGGCTTCGACGCCCACTGCGGCAACTACATGATTAAGGGCATCTGCCCCAAGTGCGGGAAAAAATGATTAGGGGCAGTTTGTAGTTTTGAGTTTGCAGTTGGGAGTTGAACACAATTGACAATTAACAATGAACAATTGACAATTTTTCTAGCAGTTAATCAAATAAAAAATTAAACGTCTTCACAACTTAACAACTTCACTATTCACTGCCGTGGCTCACGCTGTGGAAGATACTTATTTTGCAAGTTCCTTCATATAGTCCATCAAGGCTTTGACGGGTGGCAACAGTTCCGGATTAATAGTGCGCAAATGGTGGAAGTTGCCGTTGATGCTATATTCGAGAAAAGTGTTTTTCGGACAGGTTGTCCTCACAACACACGCCTCTTCATTGTTATAATGTTGGGCATCAACATTTTCTACCAAACGGGAAAGAGTGTTTAGTTCTTCCTCTTTAAGGGTACGCGAAATATGTTTGCCTCGTTTGCCTTCGTAATATATTTTTCCTTCGTCCACTCGGATGAAATAAAGCAGACCTAAATCATAGCGAGAGAAACGTATTGCAAGCTGTTGTCTCTTGGGCACTGCGAGGCTTGGCTCTCCCTCTTTTCCCAAACTGTTGCAAAGAAATTTTGAAGTCTGGGCAATTTCCATTACAGGTGTGAGAACGTCAACATGGTAACCATAGTGATAATATGGTTTGTTCCACTTCGGCAAAGGAACATACGTCTTTGTTGTACGACGAGGACGACGACTCAAAGATGTGTCAAAGCCGTAATGATAGTTTTCCAGTTGACACAACGGATAGTAAAGAAAGGCATATTCCTCTGGGTTGCGGTGGTAGCAGCTGTCGAGGTAGATAAAAGCACTGTCGCCGGCATGTTTGAACGTCTGCCACGTGGGCATCCAATGCAAATTGAAATCGTAGTAGAACAAAGTCCCCAACGCAAGCAGGCTGTCGTCGTTGGAAAGGGAATTGTGCAACTGTGCCACACGAGCTATAAGCAGGCTGTCCTTTTGCGCCACGCTGGCAAACGGCACTCGGCTGAAATCCATGTGAAGCGGCACTATGGTGTCGGACATAAGGGTGTCGCCCAAGTACATGATTGGCGAGTGATACCATCCGCCACCATATTCGTTTGAGTAAACGATGTAACACGCGGTACCACCCGGTATGTTGTCGAAATAAAAAACTTCTTTATTATAGGAAGATGCTTCTTTGTCGATTCGTCCTTTGATGGCAGTGTCAACACCGTTTACATACAAATAATAGCCTTCAGACTTATAAAAAATAGAGCTTATCCAATTTCCGTCGTCGGGCCTGGCGGTAACCTTCAGTGGCAAACGGCGGTGGCGCAGACGTATAGTGTCGAGCACGGTGTCGGCGGTTATGTGCAGAGGGATGGTTTCGGACTGGTAACCCGCTATGGTTATGTGCAGTGTATAGTCGCCTTTTGGTGCGACGAACTTGTTTTCCCGATGGTTAGGATGGGGAAAGCATGTTTTTTCTTCAAGCCAATTTTCTTTTTGCAGGGTGGCGGTGCCATCTCCTTGAATTGTTCCTTCAGGCAGACTGTCGCGCACTGTAAACTTTATGGTGTGGACATTTCGTTTGTAAATGTTGGAAATAAAATTATATAACGGCGCTGTTCGCGACAATGATCCTGGACGGAAACACGACACACTTCGATAGCCCTTTTTGTCGGCCACTTCGAATCTATAATTACTTGCATCAATAGCAGGACCGCCACCGATAAGTTCATGCTCTTTTTTAGCGTCAAGAGTTTTGAGACATTGGCGCAGGGTGTCCAATTCCTTACGGTTGAGGCGGATGCTAAAGTTGCTCTTGAATATCTTTTTATATCTGGTGTCGTCGAAAAATGTCACATACATACTGTCGCCCTCTATTCGGAAAGCGCTGTATATACCCCACCCGCCTATAATGCTCATACGCACCACCTGTCTGTTGGGCAGCGGTGACGCAAGATCCCTTTCGCCCATCCTCAACAAATCTGGGTCGTAACCTGGGGAGTTGGTGTCGAATTTGCTGAAATCCAACTCACCTTCCACCTGCGCCAATGCTGTTGTACTTAAGGCAAATACAAGTGCCGCGATATATAAAAAGCTCTTTTTCATGATTGTATATTTCGGTGCAAAAATATAGTTTTTTTTCAAATTATCGGCTCATTGTGAGCTAAAAAATGCATAAATCGAACAAAATTTGAGCCGATTCTCAAAAACCTTTTCATATAACACATTGATTGCCGGAGAATAACAGTTGAACAACTAAACAATTCAACGATTAAACAACTTAACTCCTTCACATCTTCACACCTTCACCTTAAACCACCGTTTCTCCGAAGGCGAGCACGGCGTTTCGCACACATTCGTCGCAGGAGCAGAGCGGACGGCCGGTTTCAACGCCTTTGATAGTCTTGCAGACGGTGGCGCCGCACTTTTGTGCGAAACTTTCGGAGATCTGTCGCGCCAAGCGCATACTGCCGTTGCCTTTGCTTACGGCACCCGCCATCAGCACTGCGCCCACAAGGGCTCCGCAGTTGCCTTCCATATTGCCCATTCCGGCACCGAATCCGGCCGAAATTTCGGTGAGCCGTTCGCGGTCGAGGTCGGTGAGTTCGGCCAGAGCCGCCGTAACAGCCTGACAGCAGTTATAACCTTTGTGTTTATATTCAAGAGCCTTGTTTGCAAGAATTTCTATGTCCATATTTTGATTATTTTGGTTTTGCAAAACTACGTTTTTTTTCTCAATTCGGCAAACGGCGCTGAATTATTGTTGAAAAAAAAGGACGGGAAACCACCGCCCGAAGCCATGCTATTATTACATTTTTCCGCATTACAGTCAAAGGAAAAAAACATACTAAAATGTTAAAAAAATTCAATGTTTGAAAAAAAATTGTAAATTTGCAAATCATTATTAATAATTGACCAATATTTATTATTATGAAAAAATACATTTTATTATTTGCTTGTGTAATAGCAACTTCCGTTGTTTTTGCACAAAACCAAGTCCTCGACGACAACGAGGCTGAGACTGCAAAGCAAGGCGTGGCAATTCCAATAAAAGGGATGTCCGGTTTTTCAGCATTTCTGTATGTGGATTTGATGAAACTCGAACAAAGCGATCCCACACTTAAATCCATACCTCCCGATATTGTGGAACGTTATGGTTTAATCGAAATCAACTCGGAATGGTACGTTGGCGCTTTTGCGGATATAAAACCTGAAAAACGCAGTTGGGCAGCCGAATATGGGGTTCTTTTCAACGGGAATACTGATTTCCATATCACAACAGTAAATATTCCGGTAAAGAATTATGTCAGTTTTGTTAATTCGGAAATCGCCAATTTTATTGAGATTGGCGAAAAAAACTATCCTATGATGGACAGTGCCAGAAGAGTAACTCATGCATCACTTGTAAACTCGGGCTACAACCTGTCCAAAGGCTATTGCGGGAAAAACGTTGTAATAGGTATCGTTGACATTGGTTTCGACTACACCCACCGCAATTTCTACGACAGCACACAAACAACATATCGTGTGAAACGGGTTTGGAACCAAACAGTATCTGGCAATCCACCATCAGGATATAACTACGGAACAGAATACACCACCCAATCTGCTATCCTGGCAGCCCAGTACAGTCATAACAATGAAACACACGGCACTCATGTGGCAGGTATGGCGGCAGGTGGCGGCACCAGCGAGAGCGCCATGAGGAAATACAAAGGCATGGCTCCTGAGAGTGATATAGTTTTGGTGGCAACCACAATGCAATCGGATGCAATTTATGACGGACTCACATATATCTTGAGCTACGCCCAATCTGTAGGCAAACCCTGTGTTGTTAATATGAGTCTGGGTGGTCACACAGGACCTCACGACGGCCAAGACGCTAGTGAAAGAACAATCGACAACATTTTTAATAATAGGGAAGGAGCTGCACTTTTAGTCTCGGCGGGCAACGAAGGTAACGCCCCCCTGCATCTGAGCAAGACTTTCACCGCCCAGGACAGCACTTTATACACCTATGTGGTAAAAGATAATGGAAGCACTGCATATTCTGGCTACGTGGATATTTGGGGAACTCCGGGAAGCAATTTCAGAGTAAAAATAGCTGTTGCGGACAGTACATCTTCCGCCAGCCAACTGCGCAGTATGAGTTTCCCTTTGACAATCCATACCAACAGCAGCCAAACCAGTTGGGCTGCCGCAGTTATAAGCTCAGGATGTACCGTGCAATACGCAACATATACAAGCTACTATTACTACAATGACAAGCCAAGAGTATTTCTCTACATCAGCGGCACATCTAATACCGGAAGCGCCCGTAGTTTTCTAATAAAAGTTGAATCCACATCCGGAACAGTACACATGTGGAGCAACAGCGGCAAATTTAATGGCGGTACAGCTGGAACACGTGGCAATACCAACTATACAACCAACAATAGAGCCTCCGGCAATACCAGTATTATGGTGGCTTCTTACGATTCCAAGACCAATTGGACTGCGTATAGTGGCGCCGGTTACTATGCTCCCTCCGCATCTATTGGACGTCGCTCTACGTTCTCAAGCATCGGACCGGGACTTAACCCTACCCAAAACAAACCGGAAATTGCCGCACCTGGATGCGAGATATTGTCATCGTACAACAAATACGATGGAAGCTACAGCACATCAAGTCCTTATATCACACATGTGCAGAACTCCGGCGGATGTTGGTGGGGTATAATGCAAGGTACATCCATGGCTTGTCCTGCAGCTTCCGGCATTGTGGCTCTGTGGATGGAAGCCTATCCACAACTCACATATTCACAAATCAAATATCTGTTACGCACCACTGCTAATACCGACTCCTACACCGGCACAATCCCATCTACCGGCAGTCCGCAGTGGGGGTGGGGCAAGATAGACGCTATGGCCGGACTGCGGGTGATACTCCAAAAGACAGCCAAGCCCACCATCACCAACTCCGGATCCAATCAAATTTGTCCCGGTAGTACAACAACATTGACTGCACCATCTGGCTATTCACAATATATTTGGAACACCGGCGAAACTTCTCGCAGCATCACAGTGTCGCAACCTGGTGCTTATTATGTTAGAGCGGTATCTGCCGAAGGTTTCAAAACACCCAACTCAGACACAATAAACATTAGGTACGGTACCGTCCTTTCCACCACAATTGCAGAAGGCAACCAAACCATCTGCCAAGGCCAATCGGCAAGATTGGTAGTTGGTACTGCCGGTCAGGGCACAACGTACCGTTGGAGCACCGGAGCTACAAGCCAGCTGATCAATGTAACACCAAATCAAACAACACAATACTGGGTAACCACCAGCAAGATGGGCTACTGCCCGAAAACCGACACCATTACCGTTACGGTACAGCCCTACCTAACCACCACAGTTACCAGCAACCAGACCATCTGCCAAGGCAACTCGGTAACCCTTAACGTAACGGGAGGCACATCACACAGTTGGAGCAACGGCAGCACCGCCAATTCTATCACCGTTTCGCCAAATTCCACCACCACCTACACGGTAACAAGCAGCCAAAACGGTTATTGCTCAAAGACCGACAATATCACCGTAACAGTTCAACCTTACGTAGCCACCACCGTAACATCCGACCAAACCATCTGCCAAGGCAGCTCGGTAACCCTTAACGTCTCGGGCGGCTCATCGCGCACTTGGAGCACCGGCAGCACCGCCAGTTCCATCACAGTTTCGCCCAATGCCACCACCCGATACACAGTAACAAGCAACGAGAGCGGCAAATGCTCCAAAACCGACACCATCAACGTTACAGTGCGGCCTTACGTAACTACCACTATTACTCCCAACCAAACCATCTGCCAGGGCAGCTCGGTAACCCTTAACGTCTCGGGCGGCACCTCGCGCAGTTGGAACACTGGTGCTACAACAAACTCTATCACCGTTTCGCCCAATTCCACCACCACCTACACGGTGACCAGCAACGAGAACGGCAAATGTTCCAAAACCGACAACGTAACCGTAACCGTTCAACCTTACGTAGCCACCACCATCAGCCGCGACACCACTATCTGCCAAGGCCAGAGCGTAACACTCACCTCCACCGGCGGCACTTCGAGGCGTTGGAGCGACAACAGCACATCACAATCTATCGTTGTAACACCTTCTACCACTACACGATACACAGTAACCAGCAGCCAAAATGGCTATTGCTCCACCACCGACACCGTTATGGTTACTGTTCGTTCGAATATCTCCACCACCATCAGCCGCGACACCACCATCTGTCAAGGTCAGAGCGTAACACTCACCTCCACCGGCGGCACTTCGAGGCGTTGGAGCACCAACAGCACATCACAATCCATCACAGTAGCACCCTCTTCCTCCACCACCTACAGCGTAACCGTAGAGCAAAACGGATACTGCCCCAAAACCGATATAGTAAGAGTTAATGTACAACCCTATGTTCAAACTACCATAACTTCCGACCAGACCATCTGCCAAGGCAGTTCGGCTACTTTGACGGTAAGCGGCGGCACCTCGCGCACTTGGAACACGGGCGCTACAACAAACTCCATAACCGTTTCGCCTTCGCAAACAACCACCTACACCGTTACGAGCAGTCAAAGCGGAAAATGTTCCACCACCGACTCCGTTACGGTAACCGTACAACCTTACGTAACTACCTATACAAGCGGCCATCCGACCATCTGTCAAGGCCAGTCGGCAACGCTTAGGGTAAGCGGCGGCACATCACATTCTTGGAACACCGGCGACACCACTTCTTCCATTACAGTTACACCGAACGTTACAACAACATACTACGTAACCAGCAGCGAAAGCGGCAAATGTTCGAAGACCGATAGCATGACCGTAACCGTACAACCTTACGTCAGCACCACCATCAGCCGCGACACCACCATTTGTGTCGGCGAAACTGTAAACCTGACTGTAAGCGGTGGTACATCAAGAACTTGGAGCAACGGTACCATGGGAACCTCCATCACCGTAACGCCTTCTACAACCACTCGTTATTCTGTGGTAAGTAACGCTGTCGGCCAGTGCTCCACCACCGACTCCGTTACGGTAACCGTGCAACCATACGTAACAACCCTTATAAGCGGCCACCCGACCATCTGTGTAGGCCAGTCGGCAACGCTTAGGGTAAGCGGCGGCACATCACATTCTTGGAACACCGGCGACACTACTTCTTCCATTACAGTTACACCTAACACCACAACAAGTTACTACGTAACCAGCAGCGAGAGCGGTAAATGCTCGAAGACCGACAGCATGACCGTAACCGTACATCCCTACGTTGTAACCACCATCAGCCACGACACATCAATTTGTCCGGGAGAGCCGGTGAGTCTTACCGTAACTGGCGGAACATCAAGAACTTGGAGTAATGGCAATACGTCAAGCACAATTACTGTAAGGCCCATAACTCCAACAACTTACACCGTAACCAGCAGTCAGGCAAACCAATGCCCCACCACCGACACGGTAACAATAAGCATCAAACCTACTGTTACCACAAGCGTTTCGGGCAACACCACGATATGCCGCGGCACTTCGGCCATATTGACGGCAACCGGCGGTATGTCAAGAGAATGGAGCACCGGAGAAACACAAGATACAATTGTAGTAACACCCTCCGTAACGACTATATACGTAGTTATAACCGACAGTACGGGAATCTGCTCGAACATTGACAGCATAAAGGTTACCGTAAATCAGCTGCCCAATGTAACGATTACCGGCGACACCGTTATCACTGCCGGCAACTCGGCAACACTCGTGGCCTCGGGAGCCAACAGCTATGTCTGGTCCACAGGTGCCACATCGCCTTCTATCACTGTTTCGCCCGCAGCCACAACGAGCTACTCCGTAGAGGGTACCGATGTGAACGGATGCAGCAACACTGCACGTACCACGGTAGTGGTGAACGCCGTTTCCATCGCCTCCGGTTCGGAGCTGGAATTCAAGGTTTACCCGATTCCCACCGAGTCGAAACTCACCGTGGAAGGCGAGTCCATCAAGACAATCACCATTTACAACATTTTAGGCAAGGTAATTGACAAAATCGAATGCGACGGCGAAAAGACCGTTGTGCTCGCTGTCAAAGACTACGCACAAGGCGTGTATGTGATTTCGGTTGCCGACACCAAAGGACAGACCGGACGTAGGACATTTATAGTCAGATAACTGTAACTTATGTGAAGAAAAGGCTTCCGGCACACCATCCAGAAGCCTTTTTTTGTTTGTGCAAACAATTATTTTGCCGAAAGGGATTTTTTTTTGTATCTTTGCAGACGTAAAAAAACATTTAAAACAAGTTCAAAAATGAAAAAAGCGTTGATTTTTGCGTGTGCGGCACTGCTGTTTGTTTCCGCCATCGCACAGACATCGAAAACAGAAAAACCTGTTACCCTAAAGGAAAATCCTTGCCGCATGTCGGGACTCTCGGCATTTCTGTATGTTGACCTTATGCAGCTCGAGAAAACCGACCCGTCGTTGAAGTCCATCCCCGAAGAGATGAAGGACCGCTACGGTTTACTAGAAATCAACTCGGAACTGTATGTGGGCGCTTTCGCCGATATCAAAGCCGACAAACGCGACCTTGCAGCCGAATACGGCGTACTTTTCAACGGCAAACGAGTGCTTCCGTTCACAACAGTGAACATACCCGTGAAAAGATACGTCAGTTTCCTTAATTCAGGCATCGCCGACTACATTGAGGTCGGTGAAAAAAGCGAACCGATGATGGACAGTGCCAGGTACTTCACAGGCACCAATCAAGTTCATTCGGGATACAACCTGCCACACGGCTATACCGGCAAAAACGTTGTTGTGGGAATTATCGACATCGGTTTTCATTACAGCCATCTGAATTTCTACGACAGCACCGGAAACACCTTCCGTGTGAAACGTGTGTGGGACCAAAATGCCGACAGCGGCACACCACCGTCGGGCTATAACTACGGCAATGAACTCACCACCGAATCGGCAATACGGGCGGCACGCTACAGCCACAACAACCAAAGTCACGGCTCTCACGTGGCAGGCATGGCGGCTGGAGGCGGAACCAACGATAGTTTGATGAAAAAATATAAAGGCATGGCTCCAGAAAGCGACATTGTGATGGTTGCCACGACAATGTATGGCACTGAGATTTTCGACGGACTTAACTACATTCTGGAATACGCCGAGTCCGTTGGCAAACCTTGCGTGGTGAACATGAGCCTCGGCAACCATGTAGGTCCTCACGACGGCTCCGACTACAACGAATATGCCACCGACTATCTTTTCGACAGTATTTATAAAAAAGGTGCCGCTTTGATGGTTTCCGCCGGCAACGAGGGCAGCACCAACCTGCACAACAGCAAGAGTTTCACAGCCAACGACACTATTTTTCAAACCTTTGCCATAACAAAAAGCAACGGCAACAACAAATTGTCGGGCACTGTGGATATATGGGGCGAATTAGGCAGCCATTTCAGGGTGAAAGTGGCTGTTGCTGACAGCACCAGCGACAGCGCCACACTGGCAAGACTTAATTATCCCCTCGTTTTTACCACCGAAGATACCATCGACTACACCACCAACGTGAACTTGGGCAGCAATGGCAGAGTAAGTTATTACGTGGAGGACACCAATTACTACAACGAAAAACCGCATGTGTACCTCTATTTCAACGGAAGCAATCTTTCGGGACGCAATTGCTTTATTATCAGAATTGAAGCCACTTCCGGCACAGTTCATATGTGGAACAACAGCGGAATCTTTATCGGCGGCACCGCCGCAACAGCGGGAAACACCAACTACACCACAAACAACAGGGCTTCGGGTAGAGCCAGCACTATGGTGGCCTCGTACAACACCAAATGCTCGTGGACCACTTATGCCGGCGACGACTACAACCTCCATTCGCGTTATATTATTGGCGGACGCTCCTATTTCTCCAGCATAGGACCCGGACTTAACCCCAACTTGAACAAACCTGAAATTACAGGTCCCGGTGCTTTGGTACGTTCGTCGTACAACTTCTACGACAGCCGTTACGACGAATCGAACTATATGATTACCGATGTGCAGGTTAGCGGACGCGACACCTTCTATTGGGGCATGATGCAGGGCACGTCTATGTCCTGCCCTGCCGTAACCGGCATTGTGGCCCTGTGGTTGGAGGCCTATCCCGAACTCACCTACGCTCAGGTGAAAGAGCTGATGCGCACCACCGCCATCACCGACTCCCTCACCGGAATCATCCCCGCCTACGGCAGTCCACAATGGGGCTGGGGAAAAATCAACGCCTACGGCGGCATTCAGACCATACTGTCGCGGATACCCCGCAAACCCATGCTGAGCCCCGCTTCTGACACAGCCATCTGCGTAGGGGATAGCATAACTATTTCGGCTCCCGCAGGCTATCTGCATTACCAATGGAACACTGGCGACACCACACGCACCATAACCACCTCCACCGCAGGCTCGTTCTTAGTAAGGGTGGACTCCGTGGGAGGCTATTTCAGCCCGTGGTCCGACACCATAACAATCTCTGTTAAACGGCGCGTTACTCCCACCATTTCCAACGACACTACCGTGTGCCCCGGCCAACTTGTTACCATTACTGCCGGAGGGGGAGATTCTTATTTTTGGTATGCTCCATATACGGGAAGACACGACACCACAGCAAGTGTTACTTTCGAACCAATGGGCCATTGGCAACCCTGTATGGTACGCATCGACAGCACAGGCCTTTGTCCCGCCTTCGATTCGCTGGACGTATTTTTATATAACGTACCATTCGTCGAAATAAGCGACCAGACCGGACAGGTGGCCGATCGTGACAGACGGACATTGCAAGTGCCGCACAGCACAGCCACACTGACTGTTACAAACACTTTCCAGACATATCTTTGGAGCACCGGCGACACCTCCCGCACCATCACCGTCTCGCCTACAGAGCCCACACGCTACTCCGTGGTTGTAACCACCGAAAACGGATGTGTGGACAGCCTTTGGATAATGGTGGA
>Ga0310697_10001534_pt1 | contig 26731 bp, 15 predicted proteins | sample 172DNAGHGlowgp2_FD_203883 | JGI IMG/M metagenome (GOLD analysis project Ga0310697, IMG submission 203883) | Sheep rumen microbial communities from Palmerston North, Manawatu-Wanganui, New Zealand - 1728 DNA GHGlow gp2 (v2) (version 2) | ecosystem: Host-associated > Mammals > Digestive system >...
AGAGAAGTTAAGCCCGCTTGCGCCGATGGTACTGCACACCCGTGGGAGAGTAGGTAGCCGCCACTTTTACGAGAAGCCCCGAGCACAACAATGTGTCCGGGGCTTTCTTCTTATGCGGCTACTTGCTCTCCCCACGGGGCTGAGTGCGATGAGGGACTACAGTGTCTACGCGCAGACACTATAGGGGGTAAGGCGAGGGACTAGTAGTGTCTGCGCGTTGACACCAATAATGCCCTCCCCGACTACGCTGTAGCCCGAGGGTTTTCTTATTGGATAGAGCTAAACATGTTCTTATATGCTTCTACTTTCTTGTCAAAGGCTAAAGGGTAGGCACGTGATGATGAGGGTAGGCGATAGAGGACAAGGTTGGCATTGTCCGAGTTTTTCAGAGGTAGAATGACTGAAGAATTTACTTTCGGAATTTCTGTTATTCCGAGTGCGGCACAGATGGTCTCTGTAGCTTTTTCGCCTGTTGTTACGATAGCTCTACAATGTGGTAGTTGCTGTAGGAGCATGTGAATATCTGTTGGTATGACCACTTCTAAGTATTTGTCTGAAGCATTGCCTTGTAGTCGTCGCACAGCAGTTGATGTGTCAAAGAACGCGAGTCCGTATTCTGTGCAAAACTCAACGATGTCATTGATACGAAATTGCTTGGCAGTAGAATCAACAAAGTGGTTGCGATCATCAAAAAATATTTGCCCCATCAAGCGCCAGAAGTCATTGATGAAATTGGGATAGAAGAAATCCATGCACCATCGCTTGCGTTGGGGTGGAAAGCTACCCAGAAATAATACAGATGCGTTAACGGGCAGGAATGGTCGCAGGGGATGGTACTCCACACCATCCGTGCTTCGCTCTATGTTCTCTATGTCAAGATAGGAAAGCATGCACTTTTGTGTTCATCGAACAATGAACCAAGGGTTGTGGAGATCTGGTTTGTTGTAGTGGAGGGGCTTCCCCGTTGTGGCATCCACCATCTCGTGACCCGCGGCAAGAGCGATGGCATGACCGGCTGCGGTGTCCCACTCCATCGTAGGGGCGTGGCGGGGGTATATGTCGGCTTTCCCCTCGGCGACGAGACAGATTTTCAGGCTGCTGCCGCTTGAGACGAGTTCCAGGTCGGGGTGCTCGCGGCGCAGGTCGTTGATGAAGGCATCGGTCTCAGGTGAGAGGTGGCTGCGAGAGGCTACTACGGTGAAGGGAAGACCCTCTCCCCGCTCCCCCGTGAGGGGGAGGGCCTCGCTATCGCTCGAAAGGACCTTTTTCCATGCCCCTTCGCCGGTTTCGCCGTAGTAGATAGTGCCTGTGACGGGCACATAGATGACACCGAGGACGGGTGTGCCGTTCTCTACGAGGGCGATGTTGACGGTGAACTCACCGTTGCGTTTGATGAACTCCTTGGTGCCGTCGAGGGGATCCACTATCCAGAGGCGTTTCCAGTGGCGGCGCTCCTCGTAGGGTAGGTGAGCACCTTCCTCGCTGAGGACGGGGATGCCCGTAGGTTGCAGGAAGGTCATGATGCGGGCATGGGCTGCCTTGTCGGCACGGGTGAGGGGTGAGTTGTCGGCCTTCCGTTCGATGCCGAAGTCGGCATCGGGGTCGTTATAGATAGAAAGAATATCGCGCCCCGCGGCGAGCGAGGCGCGAATAGCGATATCCAGTAAATCTTTCATCGGAATGTGATGGGATTATTCGGCAGGAGTGGTTTCTGGTGATTCACCCTCGGCTGATGCCGAGGGCACTGCAGCTTCGGGAGCGGCTTTAGGGGCACGCATCTCGGCTTCGACGGCCTTAATCTTCTGGTTGAGGAGTTCCACTTCCTCGCGCAGCTTCTCCACCTTGTGGTTCATCTCAGCAACGAGGCTGTTGCCACTCTTGCTGGTGGCATTGAGGAAATTAAGGTTGTTCTCATAGGTCTGCACCTCAGCCTTGCGTGCTTCGAAGATGCGCATGAGGCGCTCGCGCTCGCGGCCCAGTGTGCTCTCACCCTTGGCCACAGCTTGGCGCACGCTCTTCTGGAAGCCTTCGAGGCGACGGCGTGCCTGACTTGCGCCGAACTGTTTGTAGAGCTCGTCTGCCACTGCACGGTATTCCTTATAGAGCTTGTCTTTATCGCGGAAGGGTACGTGCCCGATTTCATTCCACTGTGCCTGCAGTTCCTTGACCTTATCGATAGTGGCATTAGCAGCATCAGTAGCCAGCTCCTTGAGCTGTTCAATAATTGCTTTCTTTGCCTCCATGTTTGCGGTCTCTTCAGCGCGCTGGTCTGCACCTGCAGCATTCTTCGCTTCAAAGAAATGGTCGCAAGCCTCTGTGAAGCGCTTCCATAGCTGCTCGCTGTACTTGCGGGGAACGGGGCCTACCTCTTTCCAACGCTTTTGCAGCTCTATGAGTTTCTTAGCAGTCTTGCTCCATTCAGTGCTGTCTTTCAGAGCCTCAGCCTCCTCTGCCAGTTTGCGCTTGGCTTCGAGGTTTCCGTTCTGCTCATCCTTGATATTCCGGAAATATTCTGCCTTGGCAGAGAAGAAGCGGTCGCAAGCCGAGCGGAAGCGGTCAAAGATGATATTGTTCTGCTTGTGGCCGGCAAAACCTATCTCTTTCCATTGAGCTTGGAGCTCAATCACTTCCTTGGTCTTTTCTTCCCAAGCAGCGAAGGTGGTGATGTCATCTGTCTGTATGCTTTCAGCCTGTTCGCAGAGAGCTGTCTTCTGTTGCAGACATTCATCTTCACGAGCCTTGATGGCCTCGAAGTGCTCCTGATGGCGCTTGTTGATGACAGTGCTGGCAGCCTTGAAGCGGTTCCAGACATCCTCACGTAACTCCTTAGCCACGGGCCCTATTTCTTTGTATTCGGCGTGCAGGGCCTGCAACTTGTTGAAGGCAGCGATGATGTCCTCCTCATCAACGAGTTTCTCGGCAAGCTCGATGAGTCGTTCTTTAGCGGTGAGGTTCTTCTTGAAGTCGTACTCGCGTGCTTCACTGTTGAGTTTCAGAAGGTCATAGAACTGCTCGACATAGAGCTGATAGTTCTTCCATATCTCTGTTGCACGCTCAGCAGGTACGGCACCCGTCTCTTTCCACGCGGCCTGCAGCTGCTTGAATTCATCGAAATGTGCGTTGGCTTCCTCTGGTGAAGTGGCAAGTTCCTTGATACGCTCGATGATATCGAGCTTGCGGCTGAGGTTGGCAGCCTTTTGCTTCTCGGCTTCCTCGGCGAGTTGTGCACGACGTTGACGGATGGAGGCCATGATGGCCTTGAAGTTCTCTTCGGCGCCATCCACTTCGGCATGCCAGTCTTCAGGTTGTCCGCCTGCCTCCAAGAAAGTATTGCGCGCAGCTATCTGCGCTGCTTTATGTAATTTATAGAAAGCTTGCTTCAGCAAGTCCAATTCACTGCGGTCACCGCCATTATCCTCGGCTTGAATCTCGCGGAGGCGATCTACCACTTGCTCTTTGGTCTCATAGAGAGGATGGCCTTCTGAAGAGCTCTCGGGAACGTTGTTTTCTTCTACTGCCGGCGTCTCTGCTTGAGGTTCTGCGGCGGGCGCCTGCGTTGCTTCTACTTCTGCAGCTTCCACTTCGGGGATAGGCTGCAGCTCGTTGGTTTCAGTCATTTTGCTTACAATTTAGTAGCTAAAAAGGTTCATAAAAGCCTAAAAGGCCTGCAAATAAACGTAAAATAATCGATTCGGCCTAACAAAACAGCAAAAAAATGATTTTAGAGCCATGCTTTCCGCTTGGAGTACCACCAGAAGAGGGCTGTGCAAGCGACGGAAAGCACAATGGCAATGGGGAATCCGAGGGGATGCTCTTCTAAGCCGTTGATGAGGTTCATGCCGAATAAACTGGCTACCAATGTCGGTACCATCATGAACATAGTGATGACGGTCAGTGTTTTCATGACCGTTGACATGTTGTTGTTGATGATGTTCGCGTAGGTGTCCATCGTCGATTCCAAGATGTTGGAATAAATCCCTGTTGTCTCTCGCGCCTGGTTCATCTCGATGCTGACGTCCTCGATGAGGTCTGCGTCGAGTTCATCGACCGGCAGCTTGAACTTCAGCTTTGAGAGCAGTGTCTCGTTGCCGCGGATAGAAGTTGCGAAGTATGTGAGCGAGTCTTGCAGGCGTGAGAGAGCTATGAGGTCGGCGTTATCTACCTTGCGGTCCAAGTGCTGCTTAGCAGCTTCGATGCGGGCGTTGATTTGCTTCAGCCGTTTCAGGAACCATACGGCAGTAGAGAGGAAAAGACGGAAAACCATATCCACAGAGTCTGTGAAGCCAGCGCCCCGTTTCTGCTGGTAGGTCACGAAGTCTATCATCAGGTTGGTCTCGAAGTAGCACACGGTGATGCAGACATCCCCCTTGAGGATGATACCTAATGGGATGGTCGTGTAGGGCGTGCGTGACTTCACCTCCTTGACATAGGGGATGCGCAGGATGATGAGAATCCATCCATCATCGTAGTCATAGCGAGCACGTTCTTCCGTGTCGGCGATGTCGTCGAGGAAGTAATCAGGGATGCCCAGTTCGTTTTGCAGGTAGTGTGAGTCGTCAGCCGTGGGGCACGTCACTTGTACCCAGCAATTCGGCTGCCATTGGTCCAGCGTATGCAGACCATGATTTGTGTTCCAGAATGTTCGCATTGCCTGGTTGTCGTTTAGCGTTTAACGTTTGACGTTGAAAAATGCTTTGGGCCCGTGGCCCGCCATGCGAATGCGAACCCAGGTCCTCAATTCATGTTGTTACGTTGGTGATAATCGTCCATTTTTCGTTGAAAGAATGGTTAAGCGCGACAAAAGTACAGCTTTTTTGTCGAACAGCATGCATAAAACACGGATTTTTTCAAAAAAGAAAATGAGAATTGCGTGTATTAGTCCTCTTTCGTGGCTTCAGCAGCTGGCTCTTTTGAGCGTACAGCATCGAAGAGACCATAGGTGGTGCGAAGCACACGGAACTCGGTGCGGCGGTTGAGGGCGTTGCAGTCCTCGCGTTTTTCTTCGGGCAGGGTGAGGATGAATGCCTCGGTGAGCGTGTCACCTTCGTGCAGGAAGGGATATTGTTCAGCGATGCGGCGCTTGACAATCTTCGGGCGGTTCTCGCCGTAACCCTTAGGCGTAAGGCGGTCGGCAGCAATGCCGTGAGCGATGAGGTAGTTGACGACGCTCTCAGCGCGCCGCTGCGAGAGGCGTTCGTTGTACTGGTCGTTGCCGCGGTAGTCGCAATGGGCGCTAAGCTCGATGGTCACATTGGGGTTCTCATTGAGCAGTGCCACGAGGCTGTCGAGGGCTTCGGTGCTGTTTTCGGTGAGGGCGGCGCTGTCGAACTCGTAGAACACATTGCGGATAAGCACAGGGGCCGTGATAGAGGCGAGGGGAAACTGCAGGACATACTCGCGACTGACACTGGAGGTGTCGATGGAGAGCTGTTCAACATGGTTGAGATAGCCCTTGCAGGTACCCAGAAAAATGTATTCCACGCGGGGGTGGATGACAGCGGTGAAGGAACCGTCGCCGCGCACGCTTAACTTCTGATTGGTGCCGTCATTGCCAATCATATAGACGAGTCCGGCCGGCAGTTCATAACCGTCCTTTTCATAAACCCATCCCTTGACAGTCTGAAGCACCTCGGGGCATTCGAAACTCATGAGATGGTCCCAGCCGCGTGCATCGCCGCGATTCGTGCTGAAGAAACCGCGGTTGTGGATGCCTGCGAAGGTCATGCCGAAGTCATCGCCCGCAGAGTTCATGGGGAATCCCATGTTTTTGACCTTCCAGATATGGGTTGCGGTGTCTTGTTGAGCCATGAACAGATCCAAACCGCCCATGCCAGGGTGTCCATCGCTGGAGAAATAGAGGTCTCCGTTGAAGCGGAAGGTGGGGAACATTTCGTCGCCGGGGGTATTGATGGGAGCGCCCAGGTTCTCGGCACCTCCGATGATGTTGCTGCCACTAATGGCGATGCGCCATATATCCTTCCCGCCGTGTCCTCCGGGCATATCGCTCACGAAATAGAGCCATTCTCCATCAGGCGAAATGGCAGGATGGGCAAAGCAAGAGAGCGTGTCCTTGCTAATCTTTACTATCTGAGGCTTCGACCATGAGGCATCGCTACGGTTGGAAGTATAGATCTGGGCGTAGCGGGGGTAGTCGGGGTCTGCAGCACAGTAGGTGAGGTACATGGCTTTACCATCGGGCGTGAAGCAACAGGCACCCTCGTCGAGCGGTGTGTTGAGGTCGCCCTCGACTTTCTCTGGAGCGCTCCATTTGCCTTTGTCGTCTTTCTTAGACCAGAAGATGTCGGCGTACTTCGTGCCCGTGATGCCCGAGAGATCATCGCCGGTGGCCTGCGGACGAGTGGAGGTCCAATAAAGCTGGTCCCAATCGTCGCCGAAGAGGGCAGGGGAGAAGTCTGAGCGGCGCGAGTTCAGCGATGGCTCTTTTTTGACGGTGTGGAGCGTGGGCTTCTGCTTCATTACCGTTGCCTGACGCGAGCCGATGAGGCCGTTCATGGCCAACGTGTCGTTCTGGGGTGTGCAGATGGTCGGATACAGAGCGTATAGCGTTTTGCTGTCCTCGAGATAGCGCTCATAGTTCTTGATGGCGTTCTTGTAGTCTCCGCTCTTCTGCTGGAGACGGGCCAACAGCAGGGTGGATTCGAGGATGGTCGCTTCGGCGAGGCTGTCCTCAGGAGAGAGCTGAGTGTCGAGATCGGAGACTTGTGAGATGCTGTTGTCCTGCGCCTTACGCGATCTCTTGCTGGCGCTGCGGGCTTCTTGAATGGGTTCTTTCTTGGCAGTGGACTTCTTTGTCTTTTTCTCTTTGGCAGCGGCTTCTGCAGCTTTCTTGCGGTCTGCCATTGCCTTCTCGGTGTAGCGGATGCCGTTCTGGTAGGAGCCAATGGCTTTGGCGGTGTAGTTAATCTTGCGATAGCAGTCGGCCATCTTGATAGCGCGTTCACCACGTTTGTCGCGCAGCTTCGTAGGCGTCTTACTGTAAGCCGCCTTGTATTCGGCAGCGGCATCGTAGTACTCGCCGAGGGCATAGTATTGATCCCCCTTCTTCATGCTGCTTTCGGCGTTGCAGGAAGAAAGTAGGATTGAAAGATTGAAAAATTGAGAAATGGAAAGGGCGAGAAAAAGGAAATGGGCCTTATGAGACCTATAGGGCTTATGGGTCTTATGGGCTTTATAGGCTTTATGGGCAAAAGTATCTTTCAACTTTTCAATTTCTCAATCTTAAATATAACGTGCGAACCTCTTTATTTATTGCCCTGATGCAGCGACATGTCGGTTGCTGTTGTCCTGCATTACGGACAGAACGATGTCGGTGACCATCTGTTTCAACTCTTCGATGAAGGTTTTGGCATCGTACTCATGGTGCTCAATTTGTCGCAGTTTTTTCTCCCAAATGCCGGTGAGTTCGGCACTTTTTAACAGCTCCTCATGAATGAGTCCGATGAGCTCGATGCCTGTAGGTGTGGGCGCAATGCTTTTGCGAACGCGACGGATGTACTGTCGCTTGAACAGCGTCTCGATGATAGCAGCACGGGTGGAGGGGCGTCCGATGCCGTTTTCCTTGAGGGCATCGCGAAGTTCCTCGTCATCGACCAGTTTGCCCGCAGTCTCCATGGCACGCAGCAGGGTTGCTTCAGTGTAAGGTTTCGGTGGGGTGGTCTGCTTCTCCGCTAGATTGGGCTCATGGGGGCCGCTCTCGCCCTTTTTGAAAGCGGGTAAGGAGCGTTCGGTGTCGGGGGCGTCTTCTGAGCCCTCGGGAGAACCCTCGGGAACTGTAAGGGGAGCCTCGGTGGGTGTTGCGGGTTTCTTCTTTTCCCAAAGGACGCGCCATGCGGGGTCGGTGATACGTTTGCCAGTGGCCTTAAAAAGAAGACCCTCTCCCCGCTCCCCCGTGAGGGGGAGAGCCTCGCTATCGCTCGAAGGCTGCGCGCCAGCCTGCTCCCCTCCATCACGGGAGGGGTTGGGGGTGGGTCTAACTTCTCCTAATACCGTGGTCTGTTCGAACTTGCAGTCGGGGTAAAAAACTCCGATGAAACGGCGCGCAATGATATCATAGACGCGCTTCTCGAAATTGGTCAGAGGAACGGTCGTGACGGGTACCGAGGTGGGTATGATGGCATGGTGGTCGGTGACCTTGCTGCTGTCAAAGACATTCTTCTTGTTCTTCAACAAGGGCTTACCGTTGGCCAACAGGGGCTGGATGAAATTGGCATAGGGCGTCATCGAGGCCAGTATCTGCGGACATTTGGGGTAGATGTCATCAGGCAAGAAGGTGGTATCGACACGAGGGTAGGTGGCCACTTTCTTCTCATAGAGGCTCTGGATAAGTCCTAACGTCTGCTCGGCCGTATAGCCGAACTTCTTGTTGCATTCCACTTGCAGCGAAGTGAGGTCGAAGAGGCGGGGCGGTGCTTCCTTTCCCGCCTTTTTCTCCACGCTGGTGACTGTGAACGGCAATTCGCGGATGGCGGCCAACGCCTTCTCTCCGTCTTCCTGCGTCTTGAAGCCGCGATCACCTTCTTCCATCACGGCGGTGAAGACGGTGTCACGGTAATTCGTGGTTAGTACCCAATAGGTTTCAGGTTTGAAATTATCAATCTCATGCTGGCGGTTGACAATCAGTGCCAGAGTTGGCGTCTGCACACGTCCGATGCTGAGGACCTGACGGTTTTGGGCGTATTTCAGGGTGTAGAGGCGCGTAGCGTTCATGCCCAGCGTCCAATCGCCGATGGCGCGGCAGAGGCCGGCCTCATAGAGGCTTTGATACTCGCGCTGATCCTTCAAGGTCTGGAAACCCTCGCGGATAGCTTCTTCGGTTAGTGAGCTGATCCATAGACGTTGCACCGGACATTTCGCACCGGCTTTTTGCATCACCCATCGCTGGATGAGTTCGCCTTCCTGACCGGCATCACCGCAGTTGATGATGCTGTCGGCGGCCTGCATCAGTTTCTCGATGATGGCAAACTGTTTTTCTACGCCTTTGTCCTCTTTCAGCTTGATACCGAAGCGCGTGGGAATCATGGGCAGTTGCGACAGACTCCATGCTTTCCACATCGGCGAATATTCCGCCGGCTCCTTCAGCTCGCAGAGATGGCCGAAGGTCCATGTGACCTGATAGCCATTCCCTTCGATGAAGCCGCCGCGGTCATTCGTAGCGCCCAACACTTTAGCAATGTCGCGCGCCACTGAAGGCTTTTCCGCAATACAAACAATCATATGCAGTTGCTGTGCTTTAATCCAATTTGGCGACAAAGGTAGTGAAAAAGTTTAAAGTTTATGGTTTAAAGCTTAAAGTTTTTGACTATCGGCGTTCTCTTTTATTAAATAAAGCGTATCTTTGCGCCATGAAACGTATAGGAATCCTTTCAGACACCCATGCTTATTGGGATGAACGCTATCTCAAGTACTTCGAGGAATGCGATGAGATCTGGCACGCCGGCGACATCGGCAGCACGGAGTTAGCTGACCGCCTCGCCGCCTTTAGGCCGTTACGTGCTGTGGTTGGCAACTGTGATGGCGGCGACCTGCGACGTATGTTTCCCAAGTTGCTACGTTGGAATTGTGAGGGTGCAGATGTCTTGATGACGCATATCGGCGGCTATCCGGGTCGATATGATTGGAGCATCCGCGATCAACTCTACACGCGGCCTCCGAAGCTCTTCATCTGCGGCCACAGCCATATCCTGAAGGTGCAATACGACAAACAGCTGGGGCTGCTGCACATCAATCCAGGTGCTGCCGGACTGCAAGGTTGGCATCAGGTGAGAACGCTCGTGCGCGTGACCGTCGAAGAGAGAACTTTCCAAGACCTAGAAGTGATAGAAATCCCCCGAAGTGAGGCCGAATAATTAAAATAATTGAAAAAGAGGTATGCGCGCGAAGTTTTCGTCCCGCAAATTTGGCCGCTCCAACAAACTTTGGTAACTTTGCCCGCTTTTAAGACGCAAATATACCTTAAACATATAATTTTTTAAATTCAAACTTACTATGGCAGATAGTAAAGAAAAACTCTTCGCGGACTTCACCGCCCCGACCCGCCAGGAATGGCGCGACAAGATTGAGGTTGACCTCAAGGGCGCTGACTACGAGAAGAAAATGGTGTGGAGAACCAACGAAGGTTTCTCCATGCAACCGTTCTATTTGAAGGAGGACGTGGACCAACTGGCTACCGTCAATGCGCTGCCCGGCGAATTCCCCTTCGTCCGTGGCAACAAGAAGGACAACAACCAGTGGTACGTCCGTCAGAACATCAAGGCTGACGATGCCAAGGAGGCTAACGCCAAGGCACTGGACATCCTGAACAAGGGCATCAACTCCCTCGGCTTCCGCATCCCTGGCGACAAGGTGAGCGCAGCGTTCATAGAGGCTCTCCTCGATGGCATCTGCTGCGACTGCATCGAGGTGAGCTTCCGCACCTGTCAGCGTCACGTACTGGAGCTGGCCGACATCGTGGTAGCCTACTACACGAAGAAGGGCTACGACAAGGAAAAGATTGTCGGCGGCATCGGTTTCGACCCCATCGAGCGTATGCTCATGAAGGGTAAGGACACGACGATGCTCCTGCCCGACATGCCCAAGCTCGTGGAGAAGCTCAAGGACTTCCCCAACCTCCGTTGCGTGATGGTTCACAGCGACCTGCTCTGCAACAGCGGCGCTTACGTCTATCAGGAGCTCGGCTACGCACTGGCTTGGGGTAAGGAATACCTCGACGAGATGGTGGAGGCTGGCGTTCCCGTGGACCTTGCCGCTAAGAAGATCAAGTTCTACATGGGTGTCGGTGGCAACTACTTCATGGAGATTGCCAAGTTCCGTGCCGCCCGTATGCTGTGGGCACAGATCGTGAAGCAGTATGAGCCAAAGTGCGACTGCGCTTGCCAGATGTGCATCAACGCCGCCACGACGACCTACAACCAGACCGTCTTCGACAGCTACGTGAACATGCTCCGCTCGCAGACCGAGGCCATGAGTGCTGCTCTCGCAGGCATCCACTCGATGGTTGTCACGCCGTTTGACACTCCCTACGAGGTGCCGACGGACTTCGCCGAGCGCATCGCCCGCAACCAGCAGCTGCTGCTGAAGGAGGAGTGCCACTTCGACAAGATTGTCGATGTATCCGGCGGTTCTTACTTCGTGGAGGAGCTGACCGTCGCTATTGCCAAGGAAGGCTGGAAGCTGTTCCTCGCCGTAGAGGAAGAGGGTGGTTTCCTCGCCGCTGTCAAGGCCGGTACCATCCAACAGGCCATCAACGATACCGACAAGGCTCGTCACGCCAATGCCGGCAAACGTAAGGAGTTCCTGCTGGGCACCAACCAGTTCCCGAACTTCACCGAGATGAGCGAAGGCAAGGAACCTCTCGCCTGCGACTGCACCTGCAAGCACTCCAGCGATCCCGACGTGCCCGCTCTGCAGACCAGCCGTCTCGCTTCCGACTTCGAGACCCTGCGCCTGACGACGGAGAAGGCTGCCAAGCAGCCCATTGCCTTCATGCTGACCATCGGCAACCTCGCCATGCGTCAGGCTCGCGCACAGTTCTCCTGCAACTTCCTCGCCGCTGCCGGCTACAAGGTCATCGACAACCTCGGCTTCCCGACGGTGGAGGAAGGTGTAGAGGCCGCTGTCAAGGCCGGTGCCGACATCGTGGTGCTCTGCTCCAGCGACGACGAATACGCCGACTATGGCGTTCCCGCCTTCAACGCCCTCAAGGCTGCCGACCCCAAGGCTATCTTCATCATCGCAGGCGCTCCCGCTTGCTCCGAAGACCTCAAGGCTGCTGGCATCGAGAACTTCATCCACGTGCGTGTGGATCAATTAAAGACTTTGAAAGAGTTAAACGCTAAACTTGGTATCTAATTATGGCACGCATTGATTTTAAGAACATTGATATTTTTGCTGGCATAGACGCCAAGAATGGCCTTGACTGGCAAAAGGAGAATGGCATTACTGCCAACTGGAAGACTCCTGAGCAGATTGATATTCAGCCCGTTTATACGAAGGAAGACCTGGAGGGCATGGAGCACCTGAACTTCGCTGCCGGTATTCCTCCCTTCCTCCGTGGCCCGTACAGCATGATGTACCCGTTCCGCCCGTGGACGATTCGTCAGTACGCCGGTTTCTCCACCGCCGAGGAGTCCAACGCTTTCTATCGTCGTAACCTCGCCAGCGGTCAGAAGGGCCTTTCCGTGGCCTTCGACCTGCCCACACACCGCGGCTACGACCCTGACAACCCCCGCGTCGTCGGCGACGTCGGTAAGGCAGGCGTGAGCATCTGCTCGCTCGAGAACATGAAGGTGCTCTTCGACGGCATCCCCTTGAACAAGATGTCCGTCTCCATGACCATGAACGGCGCTGTGCTCCCCGTGCTCGCCTTCTACATCAATGCAGGTCTGGAGCAGGGCGCTAAGCTCGAGGAGATGGCCGGTACGATCCAGAACGATATCCTCAAGGAGTTCATGGTGCGCAACACCTACATCTACCCGCCCGCCTTCTCCATGAAGATCATCGCCGACATCTTCGAATATACTTCACAGAAGATGCCTAAGTTCAACAGCATCTCCATCTCCGGCTACCACATGCAGGAGGCTGGTGCCACCGCTGACATCGAGCTGGCATACACCCTCGCCGACGGTATGGACTACCTCCGCGCAGGTATCAACGCCGGCATCGATGTCGATGCTTTCGCACCGCGCCTCAGCTTCTTCTGGGCTATCGGTGTGAACCACTTCATGGAGATTGCCAAGATGCGTGCAGGTCGTCTCTTGTGGGCTAAGATTGTCAAGAGCTTCGGCGCCAAGAACCCCAAGTCCATGGCACTGCGCACACACTCCCAGACTTCCGGTTGGTCGCTCACCGAGCAGGATCCCTTCAACAACGTAGGCCGCACCTGTATCGAGGCGATGGCTGCTGTGCTGGGTCACACTCAGTCGCTCCACACCAACGCCCTTGACGAGGCTATCGCCCTGCCTACCGACTTCAGCGCACGTATCGCCCGTAACACCCAGATTTACATCCAGAACGAGACGCAGGTGTGCAAGCACATCGACCCGTGGGCCGGTTCCTACTACGTCGAGAAGCTGACACAAGAGCTCTACCTCAAGGCATGGGAGCACATCCAGGAAATCGAGAAGCTCGGCGGTATGGCCAAGGCTATCGAGACCGGTCTGCCCAAGATGCGTATCGAGGAGGCTGCAGCCCGCACACAGGCTCGCATCGACAGCGGTGTTCAGACCATCGTAGGTGTGAACAAGTACCGCCTCGAACACGAGGACCCCATCGACATCCTCGAGATCGACAACACCGCCGTACGTCTGGAGCAGGAAGAGGGCTTGAAGAAGCTCCGCGCCAGCCGCGACAACGAGCAGGTCAAGAAGGACCTCGCCGCTATCACCGCCTGCGTGCAGGAGTTTGCCGATGGCAAGAAGAGCGAACACAACCTCCTCGACCTCGCCGTCACAGCAGCCGGCCACCGTGCCACCCTCGGCGAAATCAGCGATGCCTGCGAGACTGTCGTGGGCCGTTACAAAGCAGTAATCAGAACCATTTCAGGCGTGTATAGTTCAGAAAGCAAGAGCGACAAGGACTTCGAGGAAGCCTGCCGCCTCACCGAAGAGTTCGCAAAGCAGGAGGGCCGTCGTCCTCGTATCATGGTTGCCAAGATGGGTCAGGACGGTCACGACCGTGGCGCAAAGGTGGTAGCCACCGGCTATGCCGACTGCGGCTTCGACGTGGATATGGGTCCGCTCTTCCAGACGCCCGCCGAGGCAGCCCGCGAGGCTGTGGAGAACGACGTCAACATCGTCGGTGCCTCCTCTTTGGCAGCAGGTCACAAGACCCTCATCCCGCAGCTCATCGAAGAGCTGAAGAAGCTCGGCCGCGAGGACATCATGGTCATCGCCGGCGGTGTCATCCCCGCCCAGGACTACGACTTCCTCTACAAGGCTGGTGTTGCCGCCGTCTTCGGCCCTGGCACCAGCGTAGCGAAAGCCGCCTGTGAGATGATGAAACTCTTGCTCGGCAAGGAATAATCATCTTCCGATGATCTACATTCTCACCCCCGTCATCCATGTCGATGGCGGGGGTGTTGTGTTAATTTGTGCGGACAAAAGAACATTAAATAGGGAAAGATTTGCTCTTTATATAAATAAGGTGTAATTTTGCGCCGCAATTAATCCAACTATCTATATTATTTTTTTGCAATGAGCAAGCAAACAGAAAGAATTCAGGAGCTGATTGAGCTCCGTGCCAAAGCCCGTATGGGTGGCGGCGAGAAAGCCATTGAGAAGCAGCACGAACGCGGCAAATACACCGCACGCGAGCGCATCGACATGTTGCTCGATGCCGGCAGCTTCGAGGAAATGGACATGTTCGTAACACATCGCTGCCACAACTTTGGCATGGAGAAGAAGCAGTACATGGGCGACGGCGTCGTAACGGGTTACGGTACGATTGGCGGCCGCCTCGTGTATGTCTTCGCCCAGGACTTCACCGTGAACGCCGGCTCTCTCAGTGAGACCATGGCACAGAAGATCTGCAAGGTCATGGATCAGGCCATGAAGGTGGGTGCACCTGTCATCGGTCTCAACGATTCCGGCGGTGCCCGCATTCAGGAAGGTATCAATGCCCTCGCCGGTTATTCCGAGATCTTCCAGCGCAACATCATGGCCAGCGGCGTGATTCCGCAGATCAGCGGTATCTTCGGTCCCTGCGCAGGTGGTGCCGTGTATAGCCCCGCGCTCACCGACTTCACGCTGATGATGGAAGGAACGAGCTACATGTTCCTCACTGGTCCCGCTGTTGTCAAGACTGTGCTGGGCGAGGTCGTTACGCAGGAAGAGCTCGGTGGTGCCAGCGTGCACTCTACCAAGTCCGGTGTGACCCATTTCACCGCGAAGACCGAGGAGGAGGCCATGGCTATGCTGAAGCAGCTCCTCAGCTATATCCCCCAGAACAACCTGGAGAAGACCCCGCGTGTGGAGTGCACGGATCCCATCGACCGCAAGGACGACTACCTCAACGAGATCATTCCCGACAACCCCAACATGCCTTACGACATGTACGAGGTCATTGCCAGCATCGTGGATGGTGGTGAGTTCTTCGAGGTGCAGCCGAACTTCGCCAAGAATATCATCGTGGGCTTCGCTCGTTTCAACGGCCAGAGCGTAGGTATCGTGGCTAACCAGCCCAAGCAGTTGGCCGGTGTGCTCGACTGCAACGCTTCACGTAAGGGTGCCCGCTTCGTTCGCTTCTGCGATGCCTTCAATATCCCCATCGTCACGCTCGTGGATGTCCCCGGCTTCCTGCCCGGCACAGGCCAGGAGTACAATGCCGTCATCCTGCATGGCGCCAAGTTGCTCTACGCTTACGGCGAGTGCACCGTGCCCAAGGTGACCGTCACCCTGCGTAAGAGCTATGGCGGTTCCCACATCGTGATGAGCTGTAAGCAGCTGCGCGGCGACATGAACTATGCATGGCCCTCTGCAGAGATTGCCGTGATGGGTGCTGCCGGTGCTGCCGCAGTCCTCTATGCCAAGGAGGCCAAGGCCATCAAGGAAGAGAAAGGTCCCGAGGCTGCCAAGGAGTTCATCGCTGAGAAGGAGGCTGAGTACACCAAGCTCTTTGCTAACCCCTACAATGCTGCTAAGTACGGCTACATCGACGATGTCATCGAACCGCGTAACACACGTTTTCGCGTGATTCGCGCCCTCGAACAGCTCGAAGACAAACGTATGCAGAACCCTGCCAAGAAGCACGGTAATATTCCTCTTTAATGGCTCGTGCTCGCACGAAGTTTAATCCTTAAACTTTAAACGTTAAACTAATGATATTGTTAGAAATCAACTGGTCCACTGTATGGTTGATGACGGGCTTGGGCATCGGGACGGTCTTCGTGATCCTGATCGTGCTCTTCTACGTCCTCTCCGTGTTCAGTTCCGTGACGCGCAAGACACGCGACAAGGTCATGACGGGCGTAGAGGCAGTGAAGAACGTCGTGGAGAAGGAGGATATTGCCGAGAATACGCGCAATGCCGCCATAGCCACTGCCGTCTATCTCTATATGCAGGGCCGCCACGATGAAGAGAGTGGCATTATAACTATTCATCATCCCGACCATCCGCTCTGGCATGCCGAGCTGAATCAACACCTGTAATTAAAAAACAATATGAAAGAATTCAAATTCAATATCGACGGCAAAGAGATCAAGGCTTCCGTAGCTCCTCAGGAGGACGGTAAGCTGGCCGTCACCCTCAACGACACCACTTACACCGTTGAGGTGCCCGAGCTGATGAAGCAGGCTGCACGTCCCGTTGTCAACCATGCCGCAGCTCCCGCTCCCGTATCTACCAAACCCATCGCTGCCGCTCCCGTGGCCTCCAACACGGTGGCTGCTCCTCTGCCCGGTACCATCACCAAGGTGCTTGTGTCGGAAGGTGACAAGGTGAAGAAGGGCGACACGCTCCTCACCATGGAAGCCATGAAGATGGAGAACAGCATCACCGCCGAGGCCGATGGAATCGTGAGAAAAGTACACGTCGGCGTAGGTGCCAGCGTCAATCAGGGCGATGCCCTCGTTGATTTCGAAGGCCTGAGCGTACCGCAGACGCAGGTTCCTGCCGCAGCTCCTGCTGCTCCCGCAGCTACTCCCGCCGCCAAGCCCGCTGCAGCCCCTCAACCCTCAGCCGCCGCAGCTCCCGCAGCAGGTGCCCACACCGTAGAAGCTCCTCTCCCCGGAACCATCAAGCAGGTGCTTGTCAGCGTAGGTCAGGAGATTGCCGCCGGTGACACCGTTGTCGTGATGGAAGCCATGAAGATGGAGAACAATATCACCGCTGAGTTCGGTGGTAAGGTGACTGCTGTCAACGTGGCCGTCGGCGACCAGGTGCAGAGCGGTCAGGCACTGGTGGAGACAGCATAAAGACCCACCCCTCACCCTCCCTTGTAGGGAGGGAGTGGTTACTTTTGAATAACAGAAATAATAATAAACAATGAATAGAATAATAAACAACCTGCGAGAGTATTTACTCCCCTCTCTACAAGGGAGGGGCAGGGGGGTGGGTCTGCTGCTGCTCATGCTGTTCATGCTCCCGCTTTCTCTTCAAGCCCAGGACTTTGACTTCGCGACAGCGATGACGAAGTTCTGGAACGACATGGGTTTTGTGCAGTTCTTCACAGAAGACGGCTGGAAGAATGCCGTGATGATCTGCATCGCCTGCCTGCTGCTTTACCTCGCCATCCACAAGCAGTACGAGCCCCTGTTGCTCCTGCCCATCGCCTTCGGTATGCTGCTCAGCAACATCCCGGCAGCGGGCCTGTTCCACACGGAGATGTGGAACAATGAGTTCCTGAATCAGGAGAGTCCTTTCTACCACAGCTATCGTCATATCGTGGCTGAGGGCGGTCTGCTTGACATCCTCTACATTGGCGTGAAGATGGGTGTATATCCCTGCCTCATCTTCCTCGGTGTGGGTGCGATGACTGACTTCGGTCCCCTGATTGCCAACCCGAAGAGTCTCCTCCTCGGCGCAGCAGCCCAGCTGGGTATCTTCGTGACCTTCATCTGTGCACACCTCATGGGCTTCACCAGCCCCGAGGCTGCTTCCATCGGTATCATCGGTGGTGCTGATGGTCCTACGGCCATCTTCCTTACCTCCAAGCTCGCTCCCCATCTCCTTGGCCCCATCGCCGTGGCTGCTTACAGCTATATGGCCCTCGTGCCTGTCATCCAGCCGCCCATCATGCGTGCCCTGACGACCGAGGCCGAGCGTAAGATCCAGATGAAGCAGCTGCGCGAGGTCAGCAAGCGTGAGAAGATTCTCTTCCCCATCATCGTGACCATCATCGTCAGCCTGATTCTGCCGAGTGCCGCCACATTGATCGGCTGCCTCATGCTGGGTAACCTGATGAAGGAGAGCGGTGTTGTAGAGCGTCTGAGCAAGGCTGCCCAGAATGAGCTGAACAACATCGTTGTCATCTTCCTCGGTACCACCGTGGGTGCCACGGCTACTGCTGAGGCCTTCCTGAACTGGCAGACCATCGGCATCCTCGTCGTGGGTATCGTCGCCTTTGGCTTCGGCACCGCCGGGGGTGTGCTGCTGGCTAAGCTCATGAACCTTTTCGTGAAGGAGAAGATCAATCCGCTCATCGGCTCTGCCGGTGTCAGCGCTGTGCCTATGGCAGCCCGCGTCTCTCAGGCCGAGGGTGCCAAGGCCAATCCCCGTAACTTCCTGCTTATGCATGCCATGGGCCCGAACGTAGCCGGTGTCATCGGCTCCGCCGTCGCCGCAGGCATCCTGCTAAGCTTCTTAGGATAATCAATGAAATGAAGAAGGCCCGCCAACGTTGGCGGGCCTTCTTTTTATCGATTACCTTTTACAATCATTTCTTTGATACGTTCAGTGAAGGCCTTGTCGTTGCGCAGGTCCTCGATATTGATGTGCATGCGGTAGCGCCAGTAGTGGTGCGGCTCTGCCGGCACATTGATGCGCTCGGTGTTTGCATCGCGGCAGCGCAGGGTCTCGTCGATGGCAAGCCAGTCCTGAAGGCTGATGATGCACAGCATCGACGGGCAGTCCAGGTGTCGCTGTATGATCTCGCTTGCCAGGCTTCCGGACAGCGGATGCGGAGCGTCTCCCTCATGACCGAGGATATTGTTGTAGTAGTCCTGTGTACGTTCGTTGTCCTCATCCCACCACATACGTAGGGTAGGGGTGTCGTGGCTGCTGATGGTGGCCACGCTGCGCTTGGGATTACGTTCCACATGTCCGAAACGCACCCATGCCTCCTTCGGCATCGACTCCATCTCCAAGCTGAGCATACCCAGGTCGTTCATCACCCATCCTACACACTCCGGCACCATTCCCAAGTCTTCGGCGCAGCACAGCATGCGTGTGGCCTTCACCAGCTTCGGCAGCTTCAGCATGGCTTCGTCATACCAGAACTGGTTGTTGCGACGATAGAAGAACTCATCGTACAGCCGGTTGAAGCACTCCTTCTCTCGGGCGCTGAGCTCTTGGTACGCCTCCGTTTTATGCGCTGCGATGCGCGGATGGTAGAGCTCGGGGTTCTTGTGATCGCGCAGGAACAGGTAGTTACAGCTGTCGTCAGCTCCGGAGTCGCTGGACTTGACGACACCGGCAACCGTCTTCTTCAGGGTACTTTCGAGGATACCCCAGTCGTGTATCTCGTCGCGTGTGAGAGCCAGTGCCGGCTGGAACTGTCCCCACAGACCGCTTTTCTTTGGCACGGGTATCTCCCAGATGCGGAAGAAGCCCAGCACGTGGTCAATGCGGTAGGCGTCGAAGTAGCGGGCCATATTGCGGAACCTCCGCTCCCACCAGTGGCAGCCGTCGCGCAGCATCTCATCCCAGTTGTAGGTCGGGAATCCCCAGTTCTGTCCATCCACGGCGAAGTCATCGGGTGGGGCGCCGGCCTGACCGTTGAGGTTGAAGTAGCGCGGCTCCTGCCACACATCGCATCCGTTGCGATCCACTCCGATGGGGATATCACCTTTTAATAATACGCCGCGTGCGCGTGCGTGTGCGTGGACGGCCGCCAACTGGCTGGCGAGGATGTATTGCACGAAATAGTAGAAGTTGATCGTTGACTGTGGACCGTTGGCAGCCTTTTCATGCTCTACGCGGAACTCAGCATAGGGTATGAGCCACTCATTGTTCTCCTCGAAGAAGATCTTGAACGCCTCGCTGCCCAGCATCCGTTCGCCCTCCTGCTCGAAGAGCAGCTCCAGATACTCCAGCTTCGCGGCATTCACGCGCTCATAGTCCAGCTGCGGCAGTGCATTCAGCTCCTGTCGCAGGACATCGAAACGCTTGCGGTCTGCCTCGTGGTGTAGAGGCGGCAGGGCGTTGAGGTCCACATATTGCGGGTGCAGTGCGAAGACGCTGATGCAGGAATAAGGATAGGAGTCCATCCATGTGTGCGAGTTCGTAGTGTCGTTAATGGGCAGGATCTGCAGGATACGCTGTCCCGTGGCTGCCACCCAATCGACCATCTGCTTGAGATCGCCGAAGTCGCCCACGCCGAAGCTGCGGCGCGAGCGCAGCGAGAATACCGGTATCAGCGTGCCCGCGATGCGGAAGTTCTCAGGGGCATCCATCCACGCATCGCGCTGCACGGCAGGCATGGTCGGGTCAGACACCTCCTTCGGGTCGAAGCTGTGGGGACACAGCATCCATTCCGTCCGCTTCTCGTTGCCCTGCCACGTCACCGTGTAATAGTACTCAATGGCTTGTGGCACATCCAGTTCAATACTCCAGATGATGCCGTCGCGCGTGTGCATTGCATGGGCGCGGGCGCTACCGTCGTGGCTGAGGATGTTCATGAACAAGTCCTCGCCGAAGATGGTGTGATACTCAATATCAAAACGTATAATCATAGTAGTTAGCTTTATTTTCGCGACAAAGTTAACGATTATTCCCGAATAATCACTACTTTTGTCCCGAAAAAAATAGGTAATTGTTTGAGAAAGACAAAAACAGTAAAAACACCTCTGCTGCTGTCTGTGGCCTATGGCCTACGGGCTGCACTCATGAGTGCTCTTATGAGAGCTTGCTCTCAGGCGCAGACAGGAGAAACAACCATGAGAGCCCTTGGGCTCAGATGCCTCTGCGGTGTTTTTATGGTTTTTGTTTATCTGTAGTCTAATAAATAATGAATATGGATCGTACATTAGAGCTGGGAACAAAGCCAATAGGGTCGCTGCTGATGCAGTATGCCGTCCCTGCTATCATCGCCATGACGGCCTCCTCCTTGTATAATATGGTCGATAGTGTGTTCATCGGTCAGGGTGTAGGTCCTATGGCCATTGCCGGCCTGGCCATCACCTTCCCGCTCATGAACCTCAGCGCGGCCTTCGGCGCGATGGTCGGCGTGGGCACTTCCACGATGATCAGTGTGCGCCTGGGACAGAAGAACCGTGAGGAAGCACAGCATTACTTCGGAAACTGCCTGACGCTCAATGTGCTCATCGGTTTCTTCTTTATGGTCGCTGTCCTAGCATTTCTGAACCCTATCCTCCGCTTCTTTGGCGCTTCAGACCAGACGCTGCCCTATGCCCGTGAGTACATGGAGTGGATTCTCTATGGCAATATTTTCACGCACCTTTACTTCGGTCTGAATGCCGTCCTGCGCTCTGCAGGCCACCCCCGCACGGCGATGTCGGCTACTATTCTCACGGTGCTTCTCAATACAGCCCTTGACCCCATCTTCATCTACGGCCTTGACATGGGTATCAAGGGTGCCGCCATCGCCACCGTCATCTCGCAGTGCGTGTCGCTGTGCTGGCAGCTGTGGATCTTCTCGCGCCCCACGGAGGTCGTCTTCATCCGTAAGGACACGCTGTCCCTGAAGCTGCCCATCGTGGCGGGCATCCTCAGCATCGGCCTCTCGCCTTTCCTGATGAACGCCTGCTCGTGCCTCGTCGTGTTGCTCATCAACCGTGGCATGGTGGAGTACGGCGGTGACCTGGCCGTAGGTGCCTATGGTATCGTCAACCGCGTCCTTTTTCTCTTCGCCATGATTGTCATGGGCTTCAACCAAGGTATGCAACCCATCGCGGGCTACAACTACGGCGCGCAGCTGCAGGATCGCGTCAAGGAAGTGCTCTATAAGACCATCTGCTATGCCACCATCGTGATGACTACGGGCTTCCTTTTATGCGAGTTTTTTGCCGAATTCATCGTGAAATTCTTCACTACTGACGAAGAACTGATCGCTATCGCAGCCCATGGTATGCGTATTGATATGGCCCTCTTCCCCATCATCGGTTTTCAGATGGTAACCGGCAACTTCTTCCAGAGCATCGGTCAGGCAGGTAAGAGTATCTATATGTCCCTTACACGTCAGCTCATCTTCCTCGTGCCCGCCCTCCTCATCCTGCCCCAGATCACTCCTTCCCTGGGCCTCTCCCAACTCGATGGCATCTGGCTCTCCCTGCCCGTCAGCGACTTCCTCGCCTCCCTCAACGCCGCCATCCTCCTCTATCTGCAAATTAAGGAGTTTAAGGGTGATCTCACCCATCAACCCTCATCCCTCAACCTTCATCCTTCTTCTTCCCATTGGCTCCGCCTTCCCCACCGCATCCGCTATTTTGCCGCCAACCGTGTGGCTCCTTACCTCCCCTTCTTCTCCATGTTCCAACCCGAAGATGAGGATGCTCGATGCTGAAGATGCATAATCTTAAGCCCGTAAGATTATTAATCTTCGGGCAATAAGACCGTGGTCTTATCGCGTTTATCACGCATGAGAAAAATGTTTATCACGTGTGAGAAAATGTTTTCTCATGCTTGATAAAGTATTTAGCAATAGGTGTTGCTCGTTTGCAGAAAATTATTTTTGCGGAAAACCCTACGAACCTTCCGAAAGAGCTTCGCAAACGGGTCAGATGCACATCAAACGGGGGAGGGTTCGTAGGGTTTTTCACAAAACTTTTTTCGTTGCATCATTTTTTTGCTCATTTTCCTTGCTGTTTCCCAACAATTCGTTAACTTTGTCCCCGATATGGGGCGTATTATGCCCTGCTGTGATGTGAAATCACACAATTCACCATATTTATTCACTAACTAAAACTTACGTATTCAATCATTTACCAAAAGAAGAAAAGACAGAACTCTTAACGCGGCTGGTCTTACCCCTCAGACGGGAAGGCTGTAAACGGCTTGCAGCCGCGACCCATTTACCTCTCTTACTCCCTCGCCCACAAGCCGGCGGCAAGGAAAAACTAAACTAAATCAAAAACAAATCACAATGAAAAAGTTCTTACTTTCTCTCATCAGTATGCTGATGGTATTGAGTGGAACGGCTTTTGCAGACAATTATCAGAAGGTTACCGCCACTGAGGATATAACGGATGGCGAATACCTGATTGTTTACGAGGCCGGGAACGTTGCTTTCAATGGCGCGTTGGAAACACTTGATGCAGTGGGTAACACTGTGGCCGTGACAATAACTGATGGCACTATTGCGTCATCAGAAACCATTGACGCGGCCACGTTTACTATAAAAGTGTCAGAAGGCTCACTGAAATCAGCTAGTGGTAAGTACATTGGTCAATCATCCTATGCCAATGGTTTGTCTACTTCTGATGACATCATCAAGCATTCATTTTCGATAGACGACAGCGGAAATGCTGTGGTATCAGTGGCTGTTAATGAAACTCAATCTGTCACTTTGCGTTATAACAAATCCTCTAATCAGACACGTTTTCGTTATTACAAGAGTGGCCAGGATGCTATCCAACTCTACAAAAAAGTCGCCAGTCAGGAAGACACTCGTACGGCTACTACTATTGAGCTGAGCGAGGGTTATGCCACCAATGGTGAGGTGGGCGCTACAATAGCCCTGCCTACAGCTACAGTGAAGGCTGGTGATGCCGCTGTTGAAGGCGCTGCCATCGAATGGATTAGCACCAATACAGGCGTTGCTACCATCGAAGGTAGTAACATCAACCTCCTGGCTGCTGGCACAACGACCATCAAGGCCACTTATGCAGGCAATGAAACCTACAAAGGAAGCACAGCCAGCTATACATTGTCGGTAACGGCTGCTCCTTACACCTCCCTGCAGGCTTTGCAAGAGGCTGTTACCTCGACGAGCACTCCCGTTGCAATTAAGTTTACGGATGTGTTTGTCACAGCGGTAAAGGGAAGCAATGCTTACCTGGCTGATGCTGATGGCTATGGCGTGCTCGTCTATACCTCTAATCATGGATTGGAGGCTGGTCAGGTACTCAATGGTACCATCAATGCCAAGCTCGTCCTATATCAGGGTAAAACCGAGATTACCAATTTTACCAAGGAAGGACTCACGATTACCACAACAGAGTTGACTCCTACAGTGAAGACCATTGATGCCATCACAGCTGCTAATCAGAGTACTTTGGTAACACTGAAGAATGTAACCTTTGCTGATGGAAAATTGAGTGATGGCGTAAATGAGATTACCTATTACGATAATTTCAGTGCAGGAACGCCTGAGGCTGATAAGGCTTACGATATCACGGGTATTGTGATTCTTCACAACACAACGCTCGAAATCGCCCCCCGTTCGGCTGCAGATATTAAAGAGTATGTTCCTGTGTACATCCAGAATGCCGACTTCTCCTCTGCTGAGGGTTGGACGGCAGTTGTCTCTAGCGAATATAGAGATCTGGGAATGTATCAAATTGGCGGTGAGCAGATGGTTCGCTTTGCAGCCCCAACAGCCGATGACACCCATTTGACCACAGAGTATGCGGCAGGTTTCGAATGTCGTTGGAATACGAACTTTGCATCTTATACACAGACTACGGCAGAGATTCCTGCAGGTTCTTATTCGCTTGTTTATGACGTGGAGAATGTCAATGACGCAACGACAAAGGCCGAATATGAGAATCGCTTTACGGTAACTGTGGGCGAAACGGTTTATACTGATGACTTTACAGAGTGGATGAATGGCAAGAGTGCCTGGACCACTCACGGCATCCCCTTCACATTGGCCGAGGCGCAGTCTGTAACCATCAGCTTAGGTTATGGTACGGGCTCCAATAATATAGGTGCAAACAACACTCCTGCTATCTATGTCAGCCATTTGAAGCTGGTGACAGCTGAAGAATATGAGGCTATCAAACTTGATGCAGCACGCAAGAAGAAGGCTGCTGAGTTGGAGGCTCTTCCTCGTGGAAACGATCTCTTCCAGTACAGCAATGAAGCTTTATTAGATGCTATTGCTGCTTTGGCAGCCGCTAAGACAGTTGAGGAAATTGCAGCTGTTAAGGCTGTACAGAACCTTCCCGATACAGAGAAACTGTATAGCTTCCAGCTGAAGGATGGTGGCAATTACATGGTCATCGACAATGGCATTAAGCTTGCTGCTAAAGCAAAGGGATTCTCCTTCGTTCCTGATAATGGCGGTGGTTATGCCCTCAAGGATGGTGATTCCTACGTCGCTTGCACAGGAACAGGTAAGGACATCTGGACCATGAGCGCTACAGCAGAACCCTATTCTTGGACTATTGCAGCACTTGCTGATGGCTACTACACCATCGCAAAGGCCAGTGCCCCCAACGAGCACATCGGTGTTGACAATACGGATGCGGGTAGTTCTTGCTATGCAGACAAGGGTGTTAGCGACAAGGCATTGTGGGCTATTGCAGAATATGTAGCTCCCACATTGTACACTGTCTCCATTGCTGAAGGTCTCGAGAACGGTACGGTTGCTGCAGAGCCCACCAGCGCAGAAGCCGGTGAGAAGGTTCAGCTGACCGCTACTCCCGCCGAGGGCTATGCGTTGGAGAGCTACTCTGTAACTTGTAAGACCATCGATGAGGTTGTGCTGGTTGCAGAGGATGGCACCTTCACGATGCCCGCCGACGATGTCACAGTTTCCGCTACCTTCGTTGAGGCTGCTCCTGTTTCTGGTGTTACACTGGTGGCAAGCGAAGGTGCTTATGCTGCAAGTGCTAACAACTATGTCAAAGAGTGGACCTCGAACACCAATCCTATTGTGACAGTGACTACTGGCGCCAATAATATGGACAAGCGTGTCACCGAGACTTTCTTATGGCATAGTGGCTCAGCAGGTTCTAGTACCTATACGATTTCAGTCCCCATCAATTACATCATCACTTCCTGCACGATTACTGCAAAGGGAAATTCCGCAGAACAGACAATCACTGCAGGTGAGACTGAGAAGACATTTGGCACGGCAGACTATGAAGAGTTAGTGCTTTCCGAACTCTCAAATCCCTCCACTTCCTTTACTCTAACTGGTGCAAATGCAAGTGGCTTGCTGATCCAGAAGATTGAATTGGGCATAGCTCCGAATCCCAACTTCAACATTAGCAACGACAAAGCTTACGCACTGACAACTCCTCGTGGTTCTTTGGGCGTTTCTGATGGTCAGCTGGTTTCTACAGCCAAGGACTTCACCGCGTCCAACTTCGCTATCATCTCCTACAATGATGCTTACTATTTGTGGAGTGTTGAAGCAGGTCGCTTCATCCAAGACACGGGTGATGCCTCGAACTATGCTCCCACGCCCATCAGCTTCGTAGCATTGGATGGTGGTAAATTCCAGCTTCGTTATGGAAACAATGCCATCAATATCAGCTCCGGTTACGCCCCAGGCTTGATTATCAATGGTTGGACTACGGTAGATCCGGGTAATACCTATACGATTGAGGCTGCAGCAGATTTCGATGCTACAGAGGCTCTCGCTATCTTGGAAACCCCCATCACATTTACCAACAAGGTGACAGACTTGGCAAACCTCAGCAATGTTAAAGCTTATGTTATCACCAATGCGCGTGGCACATGGAATGTTAATTACGGCGAAACAGCAATGACTCCAAAGAAGTTCTTGCCCGATGCTGCCAGTGAACAGTTCGCTCTTCTGCAGCAGCAGGGCCAGTACTTCATCTACAGCGTCAACGCCAAGAAGTTCCTGAATCCAGACAATACGTTTGGCAAACCGGTCCCCGTGAATATCTCTGCAACGGGTAACGAGGATTATCCTTGGTTCTTTGCATTCGATGACAGCCATAACATCAATGTGAGCGGTGGAGAAGTCGTCATTAACGGTTGGAGCACCATTGATGAAGGCAACTCGAATGCCATCATTGAGGCTACAGACTTCGATTCTAAGGATGCCATGGCTGCTCTCTATGAATATTTCCGTCTGTTTGCTGACGGCAAGTACTACATCAGCAATGTCGGTACTGGCAAAT
>Ga0310697_10001535_pt1 | contig 26723 bp, 23 predicted proteins | sample 172DNAGHGlowgp2_FD_203883 | JGI IMG/M metagenome (GOLD analysis project Ga0310697, IMG submission 203883) | Sheep rumen microbial communities from Palmerston North, Manawatu-Wanganui, New Zealand - 1728 DNA GHGlow gp2 (v2) (version 2) | ecosystem: Host-associated > Mammals > Digestive system >...
CCTCTTCCCAGCCACCTGTAGCAGACTGAGTTAATGCGGAATCAAAATACCAGCCGTATAAATGGTAATAATCTTTATTGACTTTTCCTGAAGCAGGCAGAGAAACAGCATCTTCTATTGTGTATGAGCTTGGATAAGCAGTATATCCGCTTGCCCAGTTCCAGTCAGTGCCAAGACCGTCATAGGTGATGGTATAAGAAATTGGAATCCAGCTTGCTTTTAATTGCATTGAAACATGAGCCTGATTTGTTCCTGTTCCCGGCGTAATCGAAGTTATCTTTTCTCCACTTTCATTGTACCAGCCTTCAAAGTTATAACCCTGTCGTACTGCTGATGCTAAGGTTATTGGACCAGCTGTTGTTACATTATAAGAAGTTACTGTATTAGGATTTTCAATTTCTTCGCCGTCATTTCCATTTAACTGATATTCAATTGTATAATCTACAGGAATCCACTTAGCATAAAGTGTTACATTTCCTGTTTTTCCAGCACTCCAGCCACTTGAGGCAGACTGAGTAAATGCAGAATCAAAATACCAGCCTTCAAAGTTGTAATAATCTTTTGTAAGTTTACCAGAAGCAGGTAAAGTAACGGATTGAGCAGCTGTATAAGAAAGAGGATATTCTGTAAATCCGCTTACCCAATTCCAATCGGTAGCAAGGCTATCGTAGGTAATGGTATAAGAAACGGCTTCAAACTTACCGTAAACAGTTACATCACCTTCTAATGTACCACTAGCCCAGCTTGTTATTAAGTTTTCAGAATTAAAATCGGAGCTTGTGTACCAGCCGCTGAATGTATAACCCTCTTTTTTGAGTTTTTCGCTATCTGTTGCAGTTGGCAATGTAACGCTCTGAGAAGGCAGGAAGGATGCAGGTGTAAGGCCTGTAACTTCAAGGCCATCAAGCATGTAAATAATATTACTGCGGGCTTTATTTACCCAAAGGGCATAAAGAGTAATTACAGCTCCATTCTCTGAAGTAATATTCAAAATTTCCTGTTTATCTGAATAATCTCTCTTAAGATTATCATCATCGTAATCGCTTGTATCGAGAGTTGTCCAGCCACCAAACTTAAGACCTGCAGGAGCATCAAATATACATTCAGAAAGCTCCTGAAGTTTATCATAAGTAAAGGTTTGGGCAGGCATTTGTACTGTTGAGCTGGACTTACCTTTATTAAACTTGATTGTATAAGTAATTGGAATCCATTTTCCGTAAACTGTTACATCATAAGATTTTTGCTTTGGATCCCATCCAGTTATTCCGGAACCATCAGCATAGTCTTCTGTTGTATACCATCCACCAAATAAATAGCCTTCACGCTCAAGATTTGTTGGCAAGACAACTGAATCGGTATAATTAAAGTTCACAGGTACAAGCTTATCTTCATCACATTCTTCAATTTTATATGTAATTGTGTGAACTGCAGAAATAGAAGACCAGTCTGCATTTGTCAAAGCACGGGCAACTCTAAAGCCTACAGAACCACTTTTGTAATAAGGCGTATTACTTGCACGGTAATCAACAGAACATTCTGTCTGACCTCCTGTGAAGTCACCACCTCTATATACACGTGTTGTTCCTGAAGTCGGGCCATCTAAAGGTGCTGTAGAAGAAACAACATCTGAATACCAGTCATAACACCATTCACTTACATTTCCAAGGATATTACAGATTCCAATATCATCGGCCAATCTGTTGTTTACTTCCCATGTCTTACCATTACTGTTTTGTTTATCCAATACAAGTTTGCTATATTCTTTTGAAGTGTTATCAATACCAAGTCTTGCAACATATTCCCATTCTGCTTCGGTAAGGAGACGGTATCCGTTTGCCTTTAAGTTTACAAGAACGCCATTCCAGTCCTGATTATTTGTCTGAGGAATCGGGCCCCAATCCTTAGGATCTAAAGAATCATAAATTTTATAACAAGGAGACAATCCTTCTTTTATACTTCGCAAGTTACAATATACAATTGCTTCGTACCAGCTTACATTTTCTACCGGAAAATTATCACCAGCGATTGCACGAAGGCTTGGTTTTTCACCTGTTATTTCATAATACTCTTTTTGTGTAACTTCATGCTGACATACATAAAGCTCAGAAATATCAAGCGGATTACGGCTGCCAGAAAGATAGCCTGATACTTTTCCGGCTGGGATAAGAACATAATCTGCAAGCCATTTTGCATATAAGGTTAAATCCTCTGTAACAGGGCTTTCAAAATCATAAGGCTTAGTAAAATCCGGATCCACATACCAGCCCATAAATGCGCTTATAGTTTTTGATTTGCTGTTATAATTAGTTGGATTTTCTGGTTTTGAAATAATCTGACCGGTGAGAACCTTCATGCTTTCTATAGCAGTTCCACCGTTTGAATCAAAGGTAACTGTAAGAGTTGCTTTATCAAGGGCAATAGAAAGCTTGTTTCCTCTGTCTCTTACAATTATGCTTGAACTGTTTCCACGATATAATATGATTTTTGTTGTTTTAGTTTCATCTTTATAAGTATAGATTTGTGCCTGAGCATAAACTACAGCACCAATAGGCACAGCTCTGAATTTGAGCTGGATTGCCTGATCTTCTTTAACCAAAGCGGTTTTCTGATATTCATAATCTCCGAGCAGGGAAACATCAATAAAGATTGAATCATAAGGGGCGTTTTCTACTTCGAAATTATCCTCCGGTTCTTCTTCCTCTTCCTCATAGTCAGCATCATCTTCTAAACCTGATGAATCACTTGAATCGGAAGAAGCAGTTGGATTGGTAGACTCTGTTGAACTTCCTGCTTCTGCAGTCTCCTGATCAAAATCATCTGCAGCACGATATGATTTTTGGGCAGACAGATTTGCTTTTGAATTTTGAAGGATTAAATTTACACTCTGCCTGTTCATTGAGAATGTTACTGTTGTATCTCCTGTATTTCTGCTGCCATGAGAACAAGAAATAAAAAATACTGAAAGAATAAATGATACAAGAATAATTAAAGCTGACAAACTTCTTTTCATATACAGCTCCTTAATTTGATAAACTGCCGTTCTGCTTCATATAGGCAAAAACAGATTCTGATCCAACAAAATGCGCACAACCGGCAAAAATAAATGTTACACCAGGCTTATCAAGATAATCAGAAATCTTTAAAGCCCAGTCTTTGTTTCGGTCTCTCAAAAGAGCATCGAAATAATCTTTATATACTGGATGTTTTTTAATTTCATTTTCAAAATCTTTAAAATAAAATTCTGCAAATTCTTCATCATCGCCAGAAAGGAAAAGCTCGTATAGGTCCGACATTTCTTTAGCCGCATCTTCAAGATTTCTCAAGTCATCAAGAGTATCGCGGAGCATTACCATTTGAGTGTCCCAGTCGCCCCAGGCAATAAGATCCAGCTGAGTTTGTGCTTCTTCAAGCCCGTCAAAGCCCTGATTGTTTTTCTGGTTTTTAACATAATCCATAATCATAACATCGTAGGCTTTTTGAGCATCAAGGTCGGCCGCAAGCATTGCAATTGGCTGAAGATAATTATTCAAAACCCAAGGTTCAAAGCATACAAGCTGAGCCAGAGTCTGAGGATCTATAAACTGTGTAATAAGAGTAATTTCTTCTTCGGTTAAATCATCAATAAGAGTGTGAGATAAATCGGTAAGAAAACTCTTCATTGTAAGAGACTGGATCATATCAGGGAGCTGGGACCAGACCTGGCTCGAAAGTTCACATACATAACGGTCTGATTCTTCAAGAGCTGTGGAAACACATTCAGGAAAGTTTAGAACTCTGTCGTCGCCTGCGTGATAGGTTCCAAGGATATAAACTTTTGAAGGAGTGCCGTCTTTTGCAGTACCGTCTAACTGCCAGAGCATGGCATCGGGATATTTTGTAAGTTTAGCTTTTTCAACTGCCTGAGGGCTTCCCGGCTTTTTTGCAGAATCATCCTGTGCCGGCCCGGTACTTTTACATGAAGCAAGCGCAAGAGCAAAAATGAGAATAATATAGACTGAATGAAGGCAAAATTTTACAATACGCCCATGATATGTTCTTTTATTGTACATACCATAAATTATAGCATATTATTTTCAATGTTCAATAGAAAAGAAGGAACAGTTACAGCGGCCACCCTGCTTAACATGATAGAGAGCCTGGTCTGCCTGCTCCTCAAGAATTTCATTATAACCCATTGTAGAGATGGCAACACCAACACTAAGCGAAACACTTGGGAAGCTCTGATCTACTTTTTGAAGCAGCTTGTTGATTGTTTCGATTTTGCGCTGAATTATAAGTTCAGGAGTGTCGCCGAATTTTGTCATGATTACGGCAAACTCATCGCCACCAATGCGGGCAACGTAATCGGTATTGCGGAACTGTTCACATAGAATTGCAGAAATCTTTTTAAGAACTTCGTCGCCAACAAGGTGTCCGTATTTGTCGTTTACTGCTTTAAAGAGGTCAATATCAATTATGAGATAGGCAATTGGTTCAGCGGTGTCGCTAAGAACTTCTTTGATTTTTGCAAAGGCTTCGCGGTTGATAAGTCCTGTAAGAGGATCATGCTCTGCCTTGTGTTTTAAGATTGATGCTTTTATTTCGTCTTTTTCGCGCAGGGCATTATAGGTTTTTGCAATGAGGCGCATTTCGTAAGAACCAAGCACGTGCATTTTCTTTTCACCGCGGATACTTTTAATATCATAATCAATAGGGCGAAGAACAAGAAGGCGTATTGCTATAAAAAGTCCTACCGAAGCAAGGAAGAGGGCAACAATTGTGCACATCTGAATAAGGAGGAAGCGGTAGAAGTGATTTTTATCTGTTGTCTGCACCTGCAGATAGTGTGAAAGGATTTCTTCAAGGCCGATTGTTGTATAGCGGTTGATTTGATTTTTTGAATCCTGATAGTCCATGCCAAAAAGAAGTCTTTCTGCAGCGGCAAGTTTTTCGTTGTTAGAAAGAGCAAGATCTGCGGCATTGATTTTTACATCTTTTAATTCGGCCGGGAACATTTTTTCCGGAATACTTAAGGCATGGTAAATAAGGGCCATGGCATACATTTCTATCTGAGCAAGATCCTGCGATTCTTTGTAGGCAAGATCCATTGTCATTTTTATTATGCCTTCACTATGAATTTCTTTTATATGAATAAGGGATTTTTCGCGGTTTTGAGCTCCATAAAACTCCTGAAAATATTTTTCGGCATAGCTTACATCCTGATTTACAAGAAAGAGGCGCACCTGATTTGTCAGATAATCGGAGGTATCGCGGAATTCGTTCACTGCTTTTGTACAGCGGGCATAGCTTGTCATGTTTTTAAGGATTGTATTGTACTGTGATTTTTGCATAAAGGCAGAAATAAAAACTCCTGCACACAATACACAACACAAGATAAGCATACAAAAGCTGATACTGCGGATTTTTATTCCATCTTTCTTTGGATTATAAAAGCGTCTGTTCATTTTTTTCCACCCACATTTTTTACTGGTTTTTCTTATCAATAAAAGTATAAAGAAGATTTTTAATAATGACTAGGGGCGGACACGCTTATAAGAGATTTTTTTGGTTTGCCAGTTGATTTATTATTTTAAAAAATACTTCAAAAGCGGCGGGATCAAGGGAGTCTAAGTTGTCGTTTGGGGTGTGAAGGAATTTCCAGGTGTCCGGGATTTGAGAGGCTAAGACCTGCTGAACTTCAGGGGAAGGCAGCATTGTGATGACAACTGCGGGAATGCCGTTTGCTATAAAGCTTGCATTGTCGGAATAGCTTATGGGCAGCGTGAACCATTTACCGTTTGCAACTGATTTTAGAATCTGTTTAGTGCGGTCTTCGAGCTGGGAGTAAGCTGTAAGAAAGCGGGTTGAAACATTGGGAGGAAGCTTTGCAGCGCCAAGAATGGGAACATCGCCGCGGCCCATGCAGTCAAAAACATAAATGTCATCGTTTGTAATTCCAAGCTTGCGGAAGGTTTGCGCAAGAGGAAAAGCACCCTGCTCTGTTATGCTGCCTGCACCAAGTTCTTCGCCATCTGTAAAAATAAGTCGGATGTTGTGAAAGCTGGTATTTTGTGCCCCCAGTGCGCCACGTGGTCCCTGAGCAACATGCGGTCCCTGAGCCTGTCGAAGGGCAAGCCCCCTGGCCCACTCCATGAGACAAAAGACTGCGGCAGAATTGTCGTTTGCACCAATGCCTATGCGGTCGTAATGGGCAATGACCGTTTTTATGCAGAACATAGGGTTATATTGCTGAGGCGGAAATTTTACGTAGATGTGATTTTTTCCTTCCAGTGACATTACTGCAGAGTCGACGCCGCCTGCTTTAAGGTAGTCTTGTATAAAGCGGGTGCGGTTGCAGGTGGGAGAGATGAAGTCTTTGAAGGCCTGGGGGATGGTGTACATATAAATTATTATAGATGAATTAATGGATTAGTAAAGAGATATGGATTAACTTTGTTCCTGGTGATTACATGAGTTTTGAGTAATTTAGTCTGTAACTCACGTAATTGTTGTTATGAGGTCAACTGGTTTGAAAGGCATTACGTGAGTTTTGAGTAATTTAGTCTGTAACTCACGTAATTGATATTATATGGCCAACTGGTTGGAAAAGGGTTACGTGAGTTTTGAAAGATTTAGTCTATAACTCACGTAATTGTTATTATATGGCCAACTGGTTGGAAAAGGGTTACGTGAGTTTTTTGATTTTTGGGCAGAAACTCACGTAACAAAAAATGTACATTAATGATTTTTAGTTTACTTTCCTGAATATTTATGATTATTTACGTGAGTTCTAGCGTATTATTTATAAAACTCACGTAAATGATTTTTAGGGTGTAAAGATTTGTGAATGCATTTTTAAATTTTACGTGAGTTTTTGGATTTTTGAGTTGGAACTCACGTAAACATGCACAAAAACGCAGCTGGACTTATCTGGAGGAAGGGGGCGTTACGGGGGTGTCCCCCGTTAGAAGGGGGTGTGGCGAAAACCGCAGAGCGGGTTGAGCCCAGGGGGAAGGCTTTCCCCCCTCAATCCTCTGAAACCCGGAACCTATAACCCAGGGCTTCCGCATTATAAATAAAATATCACTATTATAGTGGCTCCCAGTCACAAAACGGAGGTCAAAACCGCGGCTAGCCGCTTGCCGCTGACTGTTGTAGTGGAACTATTAAATGCCGCTCCCGCGGCATCAACAGTCAGAGTCATTTTGCCCTCCGTTTTGTTCCTTCGCGCCACTAGATTTTATTTTAATAATTATAATGCGGAAGCCCTGACCTATAACCCGGCACTTATCTCGCCCTATTCCCTATTCGCAATAAATCCGATAAAATGTTTCTATAAAAAATATCATTATTTGAGGTAAAAATATGTCTACACCATTGGAAAATTATCTTGCTGCCACTGGCGGAAAACCTAATCCTGCTATGTGTGCTTATGTTGCAAATCTTCAGCAGGTTGCAGCTGTTGGTCCTGATATTGCAGCATCAATCGTAAATGAATTGGAGAATCAGCGCAGTCACTTAAAGCTTGTTGCAAGTGAAAACTATTGTTCACTTAATGTTCAGGCTGCTATGGGAAACCTGCTTACAGATAAATATGCAGAAGGATATCCTGAACACCGCTACTATGGTGGTTGTGTAAATATTGATGCTGTAGAAAATGTTGCAGCACGCGAAGCAGAAAAACTTTTTGGTGCAGACTATGCATATGTTCAGCCACACTCCGGTGCAGACACAAACCTTGTTGCTTACTGGGCAATCCTTAGCGCTAAAGTAGAAACTCCAACTTTGGAAGAGCTTGGCGTTAAGTCTTTGAACGATTTGACTGACGCTCAGTTTGATGAACTGCGCAAAAAGTTTGGAAACCAGCGCCTCATGGGTCTGGACTACTCTTGTGGTGGTCACCTTACCCACGGCTACAGAATGAATGTTTCTGCCCGCATGTTTGAGTCGCACCCTTATGGCGTAGACCGCGAAACAGGCTTACTTGACTATGATGCAATTGAAAAGCAGGCAATGGAAGTTAAGCCTTTGATTTTGCTCACAGGCTTTAGTGCTTACCCACGCAAGATTAACTTTAAGCGCTTCCGCGAAATTGCAGACAAGTGCGGAGCTGTATTAATGGTAGATATGGCACACTTTGCAGGTCTTGTTGCCGGTAAGGTTTTGACCGGCGACTATGATCCTGTAAAATGGGCAGACATTGTTACAACTACAACTCATAAGACTTTGCGCGGACCTCGTGGTGCTTTGATTTTGTGCAAGAAGGAATTTGCTGATTATGTAAACAAGGGTTGCCCTATGGTACTTGGTGGACCTCTTGGACATATTATGGCTGCAAAGGCTATTGCTTTGAAAGAAGCCAACACTCCAGAATACCGCGCATGGGCAGCACAGGTTGTTAAGAATGCCCAGGCATTGGCAGAAGGCTGTAAGAGCCACAACATTCCATTACAGACAGGCGGAACAGACAACCACCTTATGCTCTGTGATGTAACTGTATACGGTTTGACAGGTAAGCAGGCAGAAGCAGCTTTGTTTAAGTGTGGAGTTACTGCAAATGCCAACGCCCTTCCTTATGACAAGAACGGTGCCTGGTGGACAAGCGGTATCCGCATTGGTACCCCGGGTCTTACAACTCTTGGCATGAACGAAGCCGACATGAAAGAAGTTGCAGACATCATCGACTTTGTTCTTAAGAATACAAAACCTGGCCTTACAAAAGAAGGCAAGCCAGCTAAGGGTAAGATTGAAATTAGCGACGACACAGTAGCTGCAGCCCGCGAGCGCGTAAACAAATTGCTTGGAGCTCATGTGCTTTATCCGGAGCTGGATCTTGAGTTCTTGAAGAAGGAATTTGTGAAAGCGTAAACAGTTTCCTGGGTTGGATAAACTGGAAATGTGTATTTCTGCTTTATTAAAATGTTTTTAGCCTACAGAATTGAGATTTTCTTGTTTTCTGTAGGCTTCTTTTTGCACAAAAAGACTCATTTTTTCAGCGAGAAGTCTACAAAATATATGAAACTTGTAATTTTGTAGGCCACATTTACAAAGACTTGTCACCAATAGAAACAAAACGACCTACAAATAATCAATTTTCAAGATTTCTGTAGGATGTTTTTATATATACTAAGCTAATAACTGCTGCATCAAATGCTCTTCACTATTCTTGCCTTTTTCTTACATATAAATCTATAACAATACAGTTTGATTTATCATATTTATCGTCCAATGTTCAGGCAAGAGTTCCATTAAAAACAGTACAAATATTTTTATAGAAATCAATATCGTTTCATGGTGTAAGTCAAAATAACAAAAGATTCAATTATCTTTTAGGAGAAATCTATTTTCTTTGAATTATAAGTTATCAAAATCATCTTCGAATTTTTCATTTTCTTGTTTTCTTTTTTTATTTTCTTCTTCATTCTTGTCTTTGATTCTATCCAATTCTGCATTTATTATTCTAGAAAGATTCATCCACATATCCTCTCCAGAAAATTCTTCTTCATCATCATATTCATCTAAGTGTAAAAGAAGATTTTCTAGACATAATTTTGCATTTTTTGAGAAACGACTTTCATTACTATCTCCAAAATGCATAGAAACATCACCTTCTAGTGATTTTTGATCTTTCTTATAACATAATTCCAACCGAACTTCTTCATGCGAAACACCGTTTGTTTTATAGAATAAGAATTGAAGACTATTTTTATAAACAAGCTTTACTTGATCCTTCTTACCATGATAATCTTGTTCATCGTTAGGGAGTTTTATTTTTATTTCTTCGTCTTCTCTTGATAAAACATCATCCCATTTTTTTAGCAATCTAAAAAAATCTTTCTTTATAGAATCTTGATTATAATAAGGTTTATAGGAATCCCCAAATATAATAGTTGCATCATCATCAGTATCAGTTATAAGAAACTTCTTCCACTCATCTTCCAATTCTGCCCATAAAGGACCAAAGGTTGAATCATGTAAAAATGAATAACAAATGAAACATACAGAATCACTATCATCAAACATAATACCTCTGGAATAATCTTGTCTCTCACCCACCTTTGCTTCAATTTTATCAAAAATGCTTCCACCAGAAACATCTTGTTGTGGTGCATATAATGTAAGTCCTACAGTTTCGATGTATTTTTTTGAAAAATCATATTTGTTAAAAACCTGATCTTCAAAGAAAGAAATAATGGAATCTTTTAATTGTTTTGCAAACATGCATCCAACACCAACGAGTTCGCCATTATATTCCGCAAGAAACATTCCCATTATTGGAAAAGAGTATAGATATTTTAGCATATTTTTATCTATCTCAGAATCTGTATCAAGATATTTTGCAACATATAAACCAGATCCAAATGTACTAATTGTCCAATCATCATCTTCAAGAATTTCTACAGCTTCATCAAAAGCCATTCCTCTTCCAATGCCATATTTTTCATAAAGAATTCCTTCGAAAGTTGGAGAAAAAGTTCTGCTTAACAAATTATCATATTCTCCATCATCATCTTCTTCATCTTCTTCATCTTTGTCATAAGCATCGTTTTCTTCGTCAATGGCATCATCGTCGTCAAAATCATCATCTTCTTCCTCATCATTATCTTCATTGCATTCATCGTCTTCGTCTTCTTCCCAGTCATCATCATCGTTATCACCATCACTTTCATCAGATTTAATAAGTAAATCCCTCAGATATGAAATAAAAAGATTTCTAACATCAGATGTTATCAAGCTTATGCATGTTGATTTTGTATCAAAAAAAACTTCTCCTCCTGCTACCATCAATCCCCGAATTGATTCTATGGAAACTACTTCAGTATCTTGAAATGGTTTATGAAGATAAACATTCTTTGTAGTAATGAGGAATCCGTCCTTCCCACTTCCAAAAACAGTATCATCATATAATACAACAGGTTTTTCATCTTTCTCTAAAGGGTAAGATGAACTCAATGCCGTTTCAAGTTTCGGAGAATGATCTTCCGGTAAAATTAACCGGTTAGTAGAACAAGACACCTTTATTTCTTCAATTATTCTTTTTGCTTGTGCAGGGGATACAGCTAGTTTCCAACTTTGATTACTCATACAATTCCTCACTTTCATCTATATCAATGATAGAATCATTTTCTGTTTCATCATCTTCAAATAATTCTTCATCATCAGATTCCTGAAACAAACCTTCTTCTTCATCAATTTCTCTATCCAGATCAGAAAGTTTAAAATTACAATATTTGGTAACACCAGCTACAACAGCGCCAGCGCTTGCTAAATCATCTGTATATCCAACTACAGGTATAACATCTGCTATTAAATCTATAGGAAGCAAAATATAACCAATCGCTCCAATAACCAAAGCTTTTAAGGACGCAGGAGTTTCTGGATTGTTCCATGCAGATAATAAAGTACCAAGAACAGTTACAATGGCTCCTGTTGCACCTGCTACAATTTTAGGTTTTCCTCGTGTTTCTTTTCTTAATTTTTTAAGTAACTTATAGGCGAGATTACTATCAAAGTGTTTTGCATAATTAACTAATTCGTTTTTTTCAACTTTTTTTTCTTCCATGAGTCATCTCCAATTTTTTTGAACTTATTAGTTTTATATGTTCTTAGATAGTTTTTTATTTTCCTTTAATGCTTCTTTAACCTCTTTTTCTGCTTTCTTTAATTCTTTTTGACTCTTATTGACATCTTTTTTGATTTCTTTTGCAAATTTTTTGTTGTCATTTTCTGCTTTCATCTTTTTATTTCTCCTTTGTTATCCTATCTTTACAACTGAAATAATTTTTAACTCACCTTTCATGAGACTCTGTGCATAACTCTGTTTGATTTTTTCGCGAGCTTGCCACATGTTATCAGCTGAAACCATTCTTGTACGAAGTCCTGACAATGTTTTAAACGTAACATTATACATCCCTTTTTGTTTATTCATATTATTTCAAAACACAAGAAACAATAACACAACCAGGATAACGTTTTTTTGCATCAGCCTTTGCTTCAGCACTACTATTAGCGGCTATTTGGGTTGTAATGGTACTAGTTGAATTTGGTTTCTTGATTTTTACCATGTACTGTTGTTTCATTTTGACTTTCCCCTATAATCTTTTAAGATAATACAATTGATTATATATAATCAATTGCAAGATAATTATACATCTTTTCAGATTATTATCAAGAAAAATAATATCTTTTTAGATTATTCTATCATTATGGGATTTAAAGAAAACTTGCGCGAAGAAATGGCCTTTCAGGACATCAAGCCAAAAGAGCTTTCTGAGAAAACAGGTATAAGTGTTAATACTTTACGCAATTATATAAATAATCATGACGCATTACCAAACATTTATTCTGCCGTAAAAATCGCGAGCACTTTAAACACTACGGTTGAAGAACTTGTGGAAGGCCGGAAAAACAAATCAGAATTACAAAAGTCAGACTTATCGGGAAAATTTCTTTCTACATTTATACAACTTACCGAAAATGACCAGAAATCTGTGATTGCACTAATGGATGAAATGAAAAAACATAATCATTAAAATTATATCAGCTTCAGCACCAGCATAGTAATATCATCAAATTGTTCCGCGTCACCAACGAAGAGATTTATGGTGACGCGGACTTTTTTTATTAACAGAGGGGCGTCGAGGTCGCTGCAGTTTCTTACGGCTTCTAAGAGGCGGGGTTCACCAAAAAGCTGCTGGTGATTGTCGGTGGCTTCGGTTACTCCGTCTGTGTAAATTAAGAGGCTGTCGCCTTTCTGAAGTTTTATTGTATGCTCCTGATAAGGAACGCCATCCATACCGGCAAGCATTAGGTTTGGTTTTGAGTCTATAAAAGAGGCAGCGCCGTCACGTAATAATACCGGAAAAGGATGACCTGCATTTACATAGCAAAGCTCGCCGGTGGAAAGGGTCAGGATTCCAAGCCAGCAGGTTACGAACATATCCATTACATTATTTTTGCAAAGCTGACTGTTTGTAGTTTCAAAAATCTTAGCAGGAGATAAACCTGATTTTGCGTGAGTTGCAAGCAGGGTTTTTACAATCATCATAAAGAGCGCTGCGGGAACACCTTTGCCGCTTACGTCGCCAACTGTAATCATGAGGTGGTCATCGTCGAGCATGTGATAATCATACAAATCTCCCCCAACCTCTTTTGCAGGATCCATCGAAGCAAATAAATCAAAGCTCTTGCAGTCCGGAAAAGCGGGATATCCCTTTGGAAGAACACCGCGCTGGATTTTTGTTGCAAGGTCAAGCTCGGTTGCAAGGCGCTGTTTTTCCTGAGTCATCTGGGTAATCTGTTTTATATTGCGGTTTACGTCGCACTCCATCTGGTGAACAGAATGGGCAAGAAGGCCAAGCTCATCTTTTGGGTGAATCTTCATAAGTTCTTCAGAAGGCTCGCCGCCATAAGAAGCAAAGTGATCTGTTTCGCGGGTGATGGTTACAACAGGCTTAATAAAATGAAGATTAAAAAAGCCTGAGAAGAATATTACAAAAAGAATTGCAAAAATCAATTCTACAAAAATTACAACATTTATATACTTGTGTCTGGCAGTAACAAATTCCTGAATGTCTTTCTGAGCCCCAAGCACAGCAACAATTTTTCCCTGAGAGTTGCGCACAGGAAGCATGGCTGTAATATGAGAGCCGCTTCTAGTTTTTAAAGTATGACGTACAACAGTTTCGCCATTTTCAAAAACCTTTTTTGCAGAAGAATTAAAATCCGGCTCCTCATAGACTTCAAAAAATCCCAGCGGAAACGGCGAATGCTTTCCACCCTTTTTTACAGGATTATAAATATAAGTGATGCGCGTATAATCCGGCGCCTCCACCTGCGAAACATAAATAAGATTCAACTCAAACTGCTCAATGAAATATTGAAGGATATTGTTGATTTCATCATAGCGGGCGTCGGTCGTTTTTGTCTGAAGATAAGTATCAAAAGAATCGGGATTAAGACACTCCACAACAGTAGCAGCAACCGAGCGGATATTCTTATCGTACTGAGTGCGGAACTGCCGTGAGTAGGCAATAAAGCCGGCTGCAAAAATCATAGTGCAGAGAATAAAACCGGCAATAACAATATTAAAAACAATCTTCTTTGTAAGCACGGGAAGGCGTCGTTTCATGGAATTTATTTTACCACATTATATTCAAAGTTTGAATAAAAAAGTTTTAGAAGTAAACGTAGAGCATTTTTGTAATCTGAAATTCGGCTCGCGCTGTTTTTTTAATATTCCTTCCATAATATTAAACCATTTGTATTCAAACTTCTAATGCTTTTTGATAGAATAAATTCCATGAAACGACGCACAGCTTTATTTACTACATTGTTTTTGATTTTTATTACCCGCCCTGTTTTTTCACTCGGTGGCACTGTTGATTACACTCCGGCTTTTTCCTTGAATCCGGTGAATGAAGGAATTGAACTAACGACCGGCGTTTTGCTTTCGGGGACAGCGCTGGTATTTGATAAATTAGTTCCTATAAAAGAAAATCACTATGACCCGGCAGACTGGAAAATAGATGACATTCCAAGCCTGGATTATTTTTTTATGCAGAATTACAGCAAGCCTCTTCATATTGTAGGAACAGGAACAATGATCCTTTCCATGTTTACACCTGCAATGTTTGCGGTCCTTCCTTCTGAAGAATGGCTTACTGTCGGCACAATGTACGCAGAAACAATGCTCATAGCAAACGGAATAAAAGAATGGCTTAAACTGATTGTCTACAGAGCCCGTCCTTACATGTACTTTGACGGATATCCCCAGGACAAGGTAGATGAAGGAGACTGGAACTGTTCTTTTCCTTCGGGTCACACAACAATGGCTTTTACAGGAGCCGCTTTTACCACAATGCTTTTCTGCCAGTATTTTCCTGAATCAAAATGGAAATATGCTGTAGCGGGAACCTCATTTGGAATTGCCGCATTAACCGGAGCCCTGCGCATTGCCAGCGGAAATCATTTTGTATCAGACGTTATTACAGGCGCAATTATTGGAACCGTCTGTGGAATTGCCGTCCCTTATTTTCACACAAAACAGTTTTACAGCAAGTTTGAAAAGAGCAAGAATCCGGATCTTAATGTAAGTCCAATGGGAATAAATCTTTCATTCCGCTTTTAATCTTATTTGTTTTTTTACTTAAATTATGCTAAAATTACCTTATGAAGCAGAAAAAAGAAGTACGACTTTCGGACATCGCTAAGAAGCTGGGCATAAGTACAGTTACAGTATCTAAGGCACTTTCCAACAAAGAGGGTGTCGGCGAAGATTTAAGACAAGAAATAAAAAATCTGGCTCAAGAGATGGGCTACAAGCCTGTAAAAAACAATGCCGGATTAAAAAACGGAATTACAGGAAATATTGGCATTGTAATTCCTTCCAGATTTTTTTCACCAAATTATTCTTTTTACTGGTATTTATTTAATCATCTTTCCACAGCTTTATTAAAGCAGAATTTTTTCAGCATGATGGAGCTGCTTTCTTCTGAAGATGAAAAGAATTGTACCCTTCCCCGCTTGATTTCGGAAAACAAAGTCGATGGAATTATTTTTCTTGGACAGACAAGCACAGATTATATAGAAATGGTCAGCTCATATTACAGCAATTTTATTCTCATGGATTTTTATACTCCAAATCCTGATTTTGACTGCGTTGTAAATGATGACTTTTTTAATTCATATCTCATCACCTCTTACCTCATTGCAGAGGGCCACAGAAAAATGCGTTTTGTAGGAAGCTTTGATGCAACAACCTCAATCCGCGACAGATTTATGGGCTTTCAAAAAGCAATGTACGAAAAGGGACTTTCGGCAAATCTCGAAGATATAATTTCGGATCGTGACGAGAACGGACTTTTAATTCAAATGGAACTTCCGCCAAGAAAAGATTTACCAACAGCCTTTGTATGTAACAGCGACCTTACAGCATCAAAGCTCATCGGCCAGCTTGTAGAAAATGGAATTAAAGTTCCAGATGATGTGTCTGTTACCGGCTACGACAACTTTCTTTCGGAGCAGGAGAAAACAATTCCTCTTACAACAATCGGTGTGGAACCGGAAAACATCTGCAATATGGCGGCCGAGCTGATTATAAACAAAGTTACGGGCAAGCCTTATATAAAAGGAAGACATCTTGCAACTGGAAAGATTATTGTAAGAGATTCGGTCAGAACCTTGTAAAAGGACCCTTTGACAGACCTACAATCTGATTTTACCATTCGATAAATCAAGCAGCTTGCCGGCAAAAGCTTCAAACTGGTCGGCACGGATTTTTCCGGAAAGTTTTACACTCTCTCCAAAATCCTCAGTCACATCATAAAGTGCAAACTGTTCCATATTTAATTTTATAAGTTTGAGCAGGCTGTAATCGCAGGTAAAAGAAAAATCACGTTTTTCAACAAGCTCCTCAAAAAGCCCCTGGGACTCTGCTTTTTGCAGCACGCCTTTTGCACCACCGGAATAGGCTTTTACAAGACCACCGGTTCCAAGCAGGGTGCCACCAAACCAGCGGGTAATTGTTACAAGAGTATTTGTGCAGCCAAAGCCTTTAAGAACATCAAGGGTTGGACGGCCTGCAGTTCCGGAAGGTTCTCCGTCGTCGCTCATGCCAAGAATCTCGGCGCCCGGGCCAATTACAAAAGCGTGAACTACGTGAGTTGAGTCGACATATTTATTTTTTTGTGCCTTTACAAGGTCGCGGGCAGCAGCCTGACTTTGACAGGGAAAGAGCTCGCTTAAGAAACGGGAGCCTTTGATGGTTTCTTCATATGAGCATGGAGATTTTAAACACTTCATAAACTTATCTTATAGCCCTTCGACAGGCTCAGGGACCCCGGGCAATGACAAGGCCCTTCGACAAACTCAGGGACCGCGGGGTTACAGAACCTCTATATCCTTTACTTCTTTAGAAACTACGCGGACACCCTTGGCCTTAAGCGATTTTTCTTCGTAGTTGCTTGCCTTGAAAGATTCGGTAAGTTTTTTGATGCGGCCCTTTGGAACATAGTTGAGTTTGAACTCAAAGGTCTTGCGGGTATCTACGTGAAGAACTTCCATTCCGTCAGGAGCAAAGAAGTAGTCGCGGTTCATGATGTAGCCTGCAATTTTACAGCGCTTGATGTAAACGTACTGGGTTGCCGGATCGCGGTACAAAATTGTAAACAATACTTTTGAAAGGCTTTCTTTGTCGGCAAGACCACAGTAACGCATTTCAGGGCCAACGAATATTTTCTTAGGACATTCAGAAACAGAATAGATTCCGCTCTTGCGTACATAAAGAACTTTATCGTATGGAGTAACCTTGAGTACTTCTTCTCCACCGCTAACTTCGGTTCCAAGGTTTCCGGATTTTTCGTCATATCTAAGTGGCTTATCGCGTTTAGAAACAGCCTTAACGTCTACAGTATTGATATTTGTAATCTGGGTGCGTCGGCGGGTTGTTATACCATCGAGTTTTGCTTCAATGCCATCGAGCCATGAAATTGCATAATCTACAAGATGCTTGAGCAGGCGGTTAATCTCTTTTATGCGGTCGTTGATTGCCTGAACTTCCTGCTTGTTCTTGTTCATATCATAAAGCGAAATTCTGCGGATTGGGATTTTGAGCAGGTGGTCTACGTCGTCAACAGTTATAGGACGGATAAGCTCTGCCTTAAAAGGTTTAAAGCCATCCATAACAGCTTTGATTACGCCCTCTTCTGTTTTCTGATTTTCGATTTTCTTATAAATGCGCTCTTCTACGAAAATGCGTTCAAGTGTACGCAGGTGAAGCTTTTCCATAAGAGCGGCTTTTTCAAGTTCAAGTTCCTGCTTAAGAATTCCAACAAGCTGTTTTGCGTGATACTGAATAACCTGAGTACAGGTCATCTGCACAGGCATATTATCTTTGATTACAAGAAGATTACAGTAGATTGTCTGCTCACAGTCTGTAAAGGCATAAAGGGCATCTACAACATCCTTTGTGTAAACTCCACGCTGAAGACGAATTTCGATATTTACTTTGTCGCTTGTATAATCCTGAATTGATGTTGCTTTAATCTTTCCGTTCTTTACAGCTTTTTCAATTGAATTACAAAGGCTTTCTGTTGTTGAACCATAAGGCAATTCAGTAATTACAATTTTTTTATCATCGCTGGTGTCCATCTTGGCGCGGGTAACAATTTTACCAAGACCATCCTCATAACCGGAAACGTCAATTAAACCGCCTGTAGGAAAATCTGGGTAAAGCTGGAATTTTTCGCCACGAAGACATCTGCGTTCGGCATCAATTACTTCGTGAATATTGTGACTCATGATGTAGGTACGCATACCAACAGCAATACCTTCGGCACCCATGATGAGTACAAGAGGAAGCTTTGCCTGGAATGCAAGAGGCTCTGTGTCGCGGCTGTCGTAGGTATCTACATACTGTGTGATTTTTGGATTTGTATTTAAAATATCCTTTGTAATAGGACGAAGACGGCATTCGATATAACGGGGAGCAGATGCACTGTCGCCGGTGTACATGTTACCAAAGTTTCCCTGCTTATCTATAAAGAGATCTTTGTTTGCAAGGTTTACAAGTGCAGTATAAATAGAAGCATCTCCGTGAGGATGGTATGCCATTACCTTACCGCAGACATTTGCTACCTTTGTAAAACGTCCGTCATCTGTTTTTAAAAGTGTGTGAATGATTCGGCGCTGAACAGGCTTAAGTCCATCTGTAATTTCTGGAATAGCACGATCGCGGATTACATAGCTTGCGTACTGAATGAAGTTTGAATCGAATAAATTTTTAACGTATGCCATTTTTCCCCTCTAATTTTTCCCTTTAATAATTATAAATGAACTATAAAAACTCTTCAAGACTTTTTAATGTCGGGCAGATTTTCCAGCAGAGAGCCTCAAGTTCAGCTGTTGGGGCAATTTTATCTGGAACCATAATTACTTTGAGTCCTGCAGCTGCTGCACTGCGGATTCCATTGGGGCTGTCTTCTACTGCAGCACATTCTTTTGGGTCAAGTCCAATTGAACGGCAGGCCATAAGATAAATCTCGGGATCGGGTTTGCTGTGCTCTACCATTTCGCCGGTTGTACGGGTTTCGAAAAAATCTATTACTTCTGCTGCAGTCAGCTGTCGTTCCACTGCCCTGCCGTTTGTAGATGAAGCAAGTGCAAGCCGATATTTTGGTTTTAAATATTCAAGGATTTGTTTTGCATAAGGCATGAGGGGGATTCCCTGAGTGTCTTCGTACATATGAAAAAGTTCTGTTGCCCGCTGTAAAAATGCATCGGCATCAAAATCATCCCCAAATATGTTCCGCAAAATCTGCAGAGTGTCGTTACGGTTGGAGCCGCGGCACAGGTTTATAAAATCCTTGTCTGTTTTTAAATCCATTTCGTCCTGGGCAATTTTCCAGGTTTTATCGCTTATTGTTTCGGAATCGAGGATAACCCCGTCCATGTCAAAAATTATTCCTTTGATATCCATGCATTTCTCCACATTATGTCATTGTCGGGCTTGACCCGACAATCTAAAATCAGATCCCCGGGTCAAGCCCGAGGATGACTTGTCTTTCAAGCTCATGATGCACCTATCTTTTTGGTCTTAATTCTGAGCTTATAAAAAGCCTGTCCTGGTACCAGTCAATTAAAAGCGAGAAAGTTTCATCCTCGTAGCCAGGGCTGGTAACTTTTATTTTCCAGACAGTGCCAGATTTTAATTCATCTGCAGGTACTTCTGAAATTTCTTTCCAGTTGTTTTTATAAAAAATCTCAACCTTTGATTTATCTGTTATGTTCTTGCCCGAAAGTCCATCATAAACATAAGAAGAAATTGCAAGCTCGCGGGTAACTCCTTTTAAGAAATCGCTTTCTATTAAAACCGATTTTTCTGCAACGTTAAAAGACTTCCACCATACATAAGGTCCAACTACAACCTTTACCCGGTAATCTCCTTTTTTAAGATATACAGGCGAAATATTATAGGTCCTGTTTTTAGAAGCGAGTCGGGCAACTTCAACGGTTGTCTGAACAGTAAACCATTTTTCAAAAAAGCGGGAACCCTTTACCTGGAACTCACGGCGGGCAGATTTTACCTCGGGAATATCCTTGCCGTCATTTTCAAAGAAGAAGGCTTTTATAGGAAGATCCAGATCTGAAGAAAGTGAACGAGGCACCTCCATTTGAATCTGAACAGGTGTATACAAGCCCTTGAGGATTGTCTTATGTATAAGACCCGCTTTCCAGCAGAAAGTAACGACTGCAATCACAGCGGCAGCGCAAAGAACAATATTTCTTATAAAACGGAATAATTTATCTTTTGGATTAAAGAATGGGAAGCCGTAGATGTTAGGAGTAATTACAGATTTTGCAACATGAACGCGAATATCATGTGTATTAAAATGTCGCAGGTATTTTTTAATTGCCCTTAAAACCTGATCAATCGACTGGTATCGCTTTTTAGGATTAGGACGGATCATTTTGTGAATGAGGGCTTCCAGCTCTTTTGGAATCTTTTTATCAATGCGGCGCGCGTGTATATATTTTCCCTTTTTGATGATTTTGAAATTTTCCATGCTGAACTCACCAGGGTATGGCTTTGTTCCGGTAAGCATTTCGTAAAGCATAATTCCAAGAGAATAAATGTCGGCACGTTCATCTACAGAAGCGCTGTCTTCGAACTGTTCCGGCGACATATAGGCAGGAGTTCCTAGACTCATTCCGGAAAGTGTAATATTGTTTTCGGTATCTTCGCGGTCACTGGCAATTCCAAAATCGGCAAGTTTAATTTCTCCCCTGCGCGAAATCAAAATATTTCCGGGCTTAATATCGCGGTGAATTATTTTTTTAGAATGTGCGTGTTTTAAAGCAAGACAGCTGTCCTGCATAATGAGCATGGCAACCGGAGGCGGAAGCACTGTCTGTTTTTTAATGAGCTTATCCAGGGCAATTCCATCAACAAGTTCTTCGACCATATAACGGCTGCCTGCTTCGGTAAAATAATCAAAAAGCTGAACAATATAAGGACTATGCATGTCCATTAAAATCTGAGCTTCTTTTTTAAATCTTTCTGCGTTAAGAGAGTTTCCGCGCGATGTCATTTTTTTAATAACAACATAGCGTTTAAGAGAGGGATGAATTGCCTTGTAAACTACCCCCATGCCTCCCTTTGCAATTACTCCTGCAATTTTATATTTGCCAATCATTGGTGGAAAATCATTGCTCATTTTTCTTTACCCCCAGCTTTTCCAAGTCTTCCATATTTACCATACAATTCCGGCTTAGTATTTACAATATCTTTATCAAAATTAAATTTTTTATTTTTATAAACAAGGGCAATATTCTGCTTATGAGGATTATGAAGCTGAACAAAAAGTCCATTCTGGCGCAAAGCGTAATTTTCTTTTACAGGCCTGTGCCCCGCAAAATAAAGAGCCTTTTTTGCATTCTTTTTTCCAAGAAGCTCTTTCATTATGGCAGCAGCGGTAGGATTTTTTACCTGACCATTTTTTGTCCAGATTAAGCCCGCAACAACTTCTTCATCAAAACGTGCATCAATCAGCTGTTCGCGTGTAAAAGTGGCAGCAGGCTCTGCATGAGAAATAACATAATTTTTTCCGGCTGCAACAAGAGGCAAAAGATTTTCATATTTAGCAATCAGGTTCACAAGTCTTTCATCATAATATGTGAGCATAAACTTTTTGAACATTTCACCTTCATCGGCATATTTATAAAAAGCGTAATCGCCGCCAAAATTGCAGTTCAAAATATTTTCGTGATTTCCTTTTAAAAAGTGAAAGTTTTCGGGGAATTCTGTTTTAAGCTGCAAAAGAGCGCAGAGAGTTGCAAGATTCAAAATCATCTCCTGCTTCATATAAAATCCGGTGCAGTCTCCTTTTTCAAATTCAAGAGAAATTAATTCCCAGCGGGCAGCATATAATTCTGTGTGGACCCCATCCCCTACACAAATTACATCAAGAAGTTTTTTCTGCAGGGCTTCATAAACCGTAAGCTTTTTGCCATTATCCTTTGTTCCGCAGAATTTTTTTGGCAGCTCGTAATTAAGGATATTTGCAATGAAATTTGGTCTTGCATGAATGTCGGGAATAATGATTGCAGGAAGCTCGCGAACATCTTCTTTATAAAGTTCAAGCAGGCTGCCGGGTTCCTTCATGCAATTTGCAGGTCTGTATAACTTTTTTGGCGGCAGGGAACTTTCCAAAGCAAGGATATCGCAGGCTTTTTGTGCAAGAGAAAAAATAAATTCATAAGAAGGAAGCTCTTCCATGCTTAAGCATTCATTTACAGAGCTTAAAGCGGCATTTTTTTTAGACACCTTTTCACCTTTTGGTTTAGGAAATTACAAGGCTCATGTTGCCGATTGTGATTTTGTCTCCAAGATTGAGCTTTACGTATTTGTCAGAAGGAATTTTTACTCCATTAACAAAAGTTCCGTTTGTACTTTGCTCATCTTTAATAAAATAAGCGTCTTTAATTTTTTGTATAACAGCATGATGCCGGCTTGCCAGCTTATTATCTACAACAACATCATTGTCGTACTCGCGTCCTATTGTAATTTTGGCAACAAGACTGACTTTTTTGTTGTTGAACATAAGATACGAAGCAGGTTTTGCTTCTCCATAAGATTTAAGCTGTTTGCCAACCGGCGACATTGTCTGAATTGTTTCGTTACTCATAACTGCTATTATATAATGAATATTCTAACTTAGCAATTTTTTTATAATTCATTGCAGGCGCGAATATTTCCTTGCAGGCGTGCAGACACTAGTGATGTGTAATAACCAAAGGCTTGAATACAGTGAACATAGGGATTTCGTCTTTTACAACTTTTATAAAGACTTTTATAGCCTTTTTAAAAGCTTTCCTTTCTTCTTCACTTAATTCTGCAAGTTTTGCAAGCATCTTTCCGCCGCAAATAATCTTATTCTGGTCAATTTCATAATTTGTTTTTGCACCGCTGGCATAAATTACACTAAAGAAGGAATCTATAAATTTCTTACGTTCTTCGTCTGTCATTGTATTGGCCCAGGCATTAAAGGAGGTGTAAAAAATTTCGGAAGCTTCATCAAAAGCCTCAGCAGCTTCAAACTCCGGTCCCATAAGGTTCCAGGAAAAAGGATCATGCTGCAAAATGCCATCTGCAGAACACTTTATAATTTTATATTGATTTACATGCTCAAACATCATGCCAACAACACAAAATTCCGGGAAAAAGGCAAAAATCCTGTCTTTAATCTGCTTATATTCCGGGCGCTCATAAACAGGAGCAAAAAATCCGGGACCATCAAAATTATAAACAGCATCAAGCCTTGCAAGTGATTTTTTTGGAACAGACATGCCGCCAAAAACACTTAAGTTTCCTCCTTTTGAATGCCCCGTAAGTATAAAATGCCCCTTTAGAGCTGCCATGGCTCTTGCAATATATTCCCGTGTATCTTTCTGGGCAGGAATTTCTGGCATATAACCAAGATTAAAATCTTCGTACCAGCCTACAATTGTATCATCGGTACCCCGAAAGGCTATGACATATCTGTCTTTTTCAATCTGGTAAGTAAGGGCGCAGAACTGTTCAAGAGCTTTTTCATCTATTTTATTAATAAAAGCACAAACCTTTACATTTGAAAAACGACGGGATTTTGCAGCAAGTCTAAGCAGTTCCGGAGTAAGAGGGTTAATCATTGCACCCATATTACAGCGTTCTTCAAAATCATCTTTGGAAATAAAGCGTTCTGCAAGCTCTGCAAGCGTAATTTTTTGATTGAATTCCTTAGAAACAAGGCCTTCAATATTATTGTAGACAATCTGGCTTAAAATAAGCGCATCTACACTGTTAAAATCACTCTGACCAAAAGTCAGGTCTCCGCGCATTGTGAGGTAATCCATAAGGTTAAAAGCTTTCTGTTTCATTTGACTAATCTAACTTCCTATCTTATAATTTAACCATGCAAAAAAAGTTCGGCAAGTTAAAAATGCTAATGATTTGTTTTTCATCTTCCTTGCTCATCTGGATTTTACTGGCCCTTTTTTCTGTATATAAAAATCATAATATAAACAAAAAAGTTTCCATAATAAATCAGCTTTCTACAAAACCTCCTGTTGACCGCTTTGACAGAACCTATTTTGCAATTACAAAATCAAACAACTGGACCGAAGCTAATGACATGAACCTTTTTTCATACGAAGCAATTCTTGCAAATACAACAGACTCCGATTTAAGAGACTGGTGCATTAAGCTAAAAGTTCCGGCTAAAACTTCTGTAGAAAACACCTGGGATTGCACTTCTTATATAGAAGATAATTATCTTTACATCAAGGCCGAAAAATTCGTAAACGAAAAAATCAATTCCAAAAGCGAATCACATTTTGGCTTTCTTTTGATTTCCGAAAATGATTTAACCTTCCGCTCTGCAGTAATCACCGGACGCCTTTGCAAAAAACTTTCTTCAAATGTGCTTTTTATCGGCTGCGTTCTCATGGCTGTAATTTCCTTTATAGCTTTTCTTTATGGCTTTGTAATTCAAAAAATCATCAAAACTCAGACACTGCTTACAAAACAAAGGCAAGAGCATGATAACCAGATTATTGAACAGACGATGAAAACCTTCTCTAACTTTATTGATAATAAAGACACCTACACTCAAGGTCACTCTACCCGCGTTGCAGCCTATGTACGCGAAATGGCCCGCCGCATGGGACTTGATGAACAAACCCAATTAAACATGTACTATGCAGGACTCATGCACGATATTGGAAAGCTTACAATTGCAGATGAAGTTCTGAATAAAACAAGCCGTCTTTCTACAGAAGAATGGAATCTTATTCAGCAGCATACAACAAACGGAGCAATGCTTCTCAAGAACTTTACTATTTTACCAGAAATAAACGATGCAGTACTTTACCATCACGAACGATATGATGGAACCGGCTACATGAATCGTATGAGCGGAAAAAACATTCCTCTTGTAGCCCGTATGGTTGGCATTGCCGATGCCTATGATGCAATGAATACAAACCGCTGCTACAGACTCAAGTTTTCGGAAGAAAGAATTATTTCGGAGCTGGAGCGTTGCCGCGGAAAGCAGTTTGACCCGGATATAGTTCCCTACCTTATATCAATGATAAAGGACGGGACCGTATATAAATTGTAATCTTATGTCATTGTCGGGCTTGACCCGACAATCTCTCTTATGGATAGATTCCCGGGTCAAGCCCGGGAATGACATAATTATATAGGAGTTTTTTATGGAATTGATTTACGGAATCAAGGACAAGCCAAAATTTGGCAAAGTGGTGCTGTTTGCTTTGCAGCAGCTTCTGGCAATTATGGCAGCAACAATCGCTGTCCCTGCTATTGTAGGACATAATCTTTCTGCATCGGCAGCACTTTTTGGCGCAGGTATTGGATCTATTGTATACCTGCTCTTTACAAAAAGTTCCAGCCCGGTATTCTTAGGAAGCTCTTTTGCTTTCCTTCCTTCAATGTTCAGCGCCTTTGCAGGAGCCGCAACACTTGGCCTTACAGAACAGGCCGGCTACTGGGGTCTCATCATTGGTGCCCTCATGGCAGGACTCGTTTATGTAATCATCGCAATTGTTGTTAAGTTCTGCGGCGTAAACTGGATAAGCAAGCTCATGCCTCCAGTAATCATTGGTCCTACAGTTGCAATCATCGGACTCAGTCTTTCTGGAAACGCAGTAGGCGACCTCATGAAATCAAACATCGAAGGCGGCAGCCCTTATATCTGTATCGTATGCGGACTCGTTACACTTGCAGTTACAATGCTCTGCTCTACTTATGGTAAAAAAATGGGCAAGCTCATTCCTTTCATCATTGGTATTCTTGCAGGATATCTTTGTGCTTCACTTTTTGCACTCATCGGGAAAACAACAAACAGCGCAGAACTCACAGTAATCAATTATGCAGCCCTCAAAAACTGCCGCCTCTTTGCCCTGCCAAAGTTCACCTTTATGCTTGGTGGTGGAGCAGGCCTTAAAGCAGTAACAGGAAAATACCTTATTGCAATTTTTGCCGCTTATGTTCCTGTTGCATTCGTAGTATTTGCAGAACACCTTGCAGACCACAAAAATCTTTCAAGCATCGTAGGCCAGGATCTTCTTGAAAACCCGGGACTTACACGCACCCTGCTCGGAGACGGAGTTGGTTCTATTGCCGGTGCCTTCTTCGGCGGATGTCCAAACACAACTTATGGTGAATCAATTGCCTGTGTTGCCATTACCCGCAACGCTTCTACAGTTTCTATCTGGGGTTGCGCTTTTGCATGTATCCTTTTCTCTTTGATTGGACCAATCGTAGCCTTCCTTGAAACAATTCCTTCTTGTGTAATGGGCGGTGTTTGTATTGCCCTCTATGGCTTTATTGCAGTTTCCGGTTTCAAGATTTTCCAGAGCGTAGACTTGAACAAAAACCGCAACCTCTTTGTTGCCTCAGTAATCTTTATTACAGGTGTAGGTGGCATGGTTGTAAGTTTTGGTGCAGTAGAAATCCGTACCGTAGCCTGTGCCCTCATCCTTGGTATTTTGACAAATGTAATGCTGTCTAAAGAAAAGGATGAGACTGAGGAAGCTAAGGCTGAATAAATAAAGGGGCGCCTGCCCCTCGGCCGCACGCTGTTGCGGCCTACCCCCTCTAACGGGGTGTTGCATCAAAAAAGAGTGTGCCTTTTGTAAAAGGTCGCACTCTTTTTTATACCCCGTAACACCCCGCAAGTTTTCTG
>Ga0310697_10001538_pt1 | contig 26693 bp, 15 predicted proteins | sample 172DNAGHGlowgp2_FD_203883 | JGI IMG/M metagenome (GOLD analysis project Ga0310697, IMG submission 203883) | Sheep rumen microbial communities from Palmerston North, Manawatu-Wanganui, New Zealand - 1728 DNA GHGlow gp2 (v2) (version 2) | ecosystem: Host-associated > Mammals > Digestive system >...
AACGGAAGATGGAAGATGGATGAGGGAAGATGGAAGATGGAAGATGGATGAGGGATGAGGGATGAGGGATGAGGGATGAGGGATGAGGGATAATGGAAAATGGACAATGGACAATGGACAATGGAGAATGGGGGATGAGGGATGAGGGATGAGGGATGAGGGATGAGGGATCATTCATCAATCTTTCTATATTCCTTCTCTTCTTCGTCTTCTTCGGCTTTATCTTCCTCGATGACGAGGTTGTTGATGATGAATTCCTGTCGCTCCATGGTGTTCTTGCCCATATAGTATTCGAGTAGTTCGGCGACTTGGTCGGATTTGTGCAGTGTGACTTGTTGGAGTCGTATGTTGTCGCCGATGAATTCTCGGAACTCGTCGGGTGATATTTCTCCGAGTCCTTTGAATCGTGTGATCTCGGGTTCGGGTCCGAGGTCGTCGATGCTGTGTAGTCGCTCTTCTTCGGAGTAGCAGTAGCGTGTGATGAAGTCTCCCTTGGTGTCGGCTTCGCCGATGTCTTCGAGTCGTGCTCGTGAGAGTTTTTTGCGTCGCTGTCGTACGCGGAAGAGTGGTGTCTGGAGGATGTAGACGTGTCCTTTCTTGATGAGTTCGGGGAAGAACTGCAGGAAGAAGGTGATCATGAGTAGTCGTATGTGCATGCCATCGACGTCGGCATCTGTGGCTACGATGACGCGGTTGTAGCGTAGTCCGTCGAGTCCGTCCTCGATGTTGAGTGCGGCCTGGAGTAGGTTGAACTCCTCGTTCTCATAGACTACTTTCTTGGTCATGCCGAAGGTGTTGAGTGGTTTGCCTCGGAGTGAGAATACGGCTTGTGTGAGTACGTCTCGGCTCTTGGTGATGGATCCGGATGCTGAGTCTCCCTCGGTGATGAAGATGGAGCTGTCCTCCTGTCGTTCGCCTTTGGTGTCGTTGAAGTGTATGCGGCAGTCGCGGAGCTTTCGGTTGTGGAGGTTGGCTTTCTTGGAGCGTTCGCGTGCGAGTTTGGCTACGCCGGCCATGGCTTTGCGTTCGCGCTCGCTCTCGGTGACTTTCTGGAGTATGACTTCGGCGACGTCGGGTGTTCGTCGGAGGTAGTTATCGACGTGCTGCTTGACGAAATCGCCGATGAATTTGTCGATGCTGATGCCTTGGCCATTGGGTTCGGTGGAGAGGCTTCCGAGTTTGATCTTTGTCTGGCTCTCGAAGAGTGGTTCCTGTATGTTGATGCTGATGGCGGCTACGATGCCGTTGCGTATGTCGGCGTAGTCGAAGTTTTTGCCGGAGAAGTCCTTGATGGTCTCGGCGATGTATTTCTTGAATGCGCTCTGATGGGTGCCTCCCTGTGTGGTGTGCTGTCCGTTGACGAAGCTGTGGTATTCCTCGCCGTACTGTCCGTTGGTGTGGGTGAAGGCGATCTCTATGTCCTCGCCCTTGAGGTGTACGATGGGATAGAGGGGCTGTGTGGTCATGGTGTCGGTGAGTAGGTCCTCGAGTCCGTTGCGTGAGAGGATGCGGTGGTCGTTGAACATGATGGTGAGCCCGGTGTTGAGGTAGGTGTAGTTGCGTAGGAGTGTTTCAACGAACTCGTTCTGGAAGCGGTAGTTTTTGAAGAGTGTGTTGTCGGGCTGGAAGCAGATGAGGGTTCCGTTTTCGGCGTCGGCGGGGAAAGGGGCGACCTCACTGGGGGAGGGGGATTTGGCGTCGGCGGGGAAACCGCCGACGGCGATGGAGGGGGGGTTGGTGTCGGCGGGAGAACCGCCGACGGCGATGGAGGATGGATGATCGATGATGGAGGAATCATGGATGAGCTCGCCTTTGGCGAACTCGGCACGGCGTGTGGCGCCGTCGCGCCAGCTTTGGGCGACGAAGTGTGATGAGAGTGCGTTGACGGCCTTGAGTCCTACGCCGTTGAGTCCTACGCTTTTCTTGAATGCCTTGGAGTCGTACTTACCTCCGGTGTTGAGCATGGATACGGCTTCGATGAGTTTTCCAAGTGGTATGCCTCGTCCGTAGTCGCGTACGGTGACGCGTAGGTTGTCCTGGATGGTGACTTCGATGCGTTTGCCGGCATTCATCTTGAACTCGTCGATGGAGTTGTCGATGACCTCTTTGAGGAGGACATAGATTCCGTCCTCGGCATGTGTGCCGTCGCCGAGTCGTCCGATGTACATACCGGGTCTTGTGCGCACATGCTCCATGTCGGAGAGGTGTCGTATCTCGTCTTCGGTATAGGAGATTGGGATATCTTTATTATCTTGGGCTATCATAGATCTTTCTTGTAGCAACGTCTGCGTTTATGTATGGTGCAGTCGAGATGGGCCCATTGCACCTGACTTTTCTCGTTGTCCTCGAGCTGTACGTGAGTCTCAGCCCATACGAATCCCATCTTCTGTGCGACGGGGATGATCTCGGCAAAGAGGAGGGCGTTGACTCCCTTGTTCTGCCATTCGGGGAGCACGCCGATGAGGAGCATGTCGAGCACGGGTGCCGGTTTGATGTAGACGGCCTTGGCGAGGTGCCACCATCCGAAGGGGAATAGTTTGCCGTGGGCTTTCTGTAGGGCATAGGAGAGCGATCCCATGCAGATGCCGACGGCGATGGGCTCGTTGTTCTGGTCCTCGACGACGGCAAGGAGGCGTGTGTCGAGGAAGGGCAGGTAGGTGTCGGCATATTGCTTGATCTGCCGCTCGTTCATCTGGGAATAGCCGTAGAGGTTGGCGTAGGACCGATTGATGACGTCGAAGATCTTCTGGACGTACTGTCCGTCGGCTGCTTCGAGGATTTCCTTGTGGCTCTTGAAACGTCGCATGTGCAGGTTGTAGCGCTTGCTGCTGAGTTCAGCCACGCGGATATACTTGGCGGCGTCGGCCTGTGCATCAGCTGTAGGCACCATGACCTTGCGTTCGACCCAATCGACCTCTTTCTCGAATCCGAGCTGCTCGATGAGCTTGGGATAGTAGGGGTAGTTGTAGCTGGTGCTCATGGTGGAGAGCTGGTCGAAGCCTTCGATGAGCATCCCCTCGGGATCCATGTCTGTGAATCCGAGGGGCCCTACGATCTTGTTCATGCCCCGTTCGCGTCCCCACTGCTCGACGGTGTCCAAGAGCGCCTTGAGCACCTCGATGTCGTCGATGAAATCGATCCATCCGAAGCGGACGTTCTTGGTGCCCCACGTCTTGTTGGCCTTGTGGTTGATGATGGCGACGACGCGCCCAACGATTTCCTTGTCCCTGTAGGCCAGGAACAGATCGGCCTCGCAGAACTCGAATGCAGCGTTCTTTTTGCGATTAAACGTGTCGAGCATGTCCTCGAGGAAATCGGGGACAGCGTAGGGGTTGCCTTTGTAAAGGTGATAGTTAAACCTGATGAAGGCACGCAGCTCGCGTCGGCCTTCTACTTTTTTGATCGTAACCATAGAATGAACCTTTAGGTACTTAGTTGCGATGCAAAGTTAGTACTTTTTTTCGGCGACAGGGTGAGCGTGGGCTCCTTTTTAAAAAATAATAAGCGTATTTGTTAAAAAGCGTTGCTATTTAATATCCTCAACCCACCGGAAGAGACGGTTCCATCGGATATGTCCGTCGAACCAGCCACGATCTTTGTCGGTGGAGAGCCATATCATGATGGGCTTGCCGACGACATGATCTTCGGGCACGAAGCCCCAATAGCGTGAATCGGCAGAGCAATGGCGGTTGTCGCCCATCATCCAGAAGTAGTCCATCTTGAAGGTGTAGCTGTCGGCCACGGCGTCGTTGATGAGAATCGTGCCGTCGTCCTTCACTTCCAACTTGTTGCCTTCATACACGCGGATGGGTCGTTCGTAGATGGGCAGGTTTTCGAGTGTCAGCTGTACGCTCTCGCCTTTCTTGGGAATCCACACCGGGCCGTAGTTGTCGCGCGTCCATCCGTAGCCACCGTCGAGAGGATACAGCTCGCTGGGCGAAGCTGTCGTGTCGATGTCGATGCTCTCGACGAGATCCGTCATGGCCAGCAGCGCCTCGCGTGCGGCAGCTGTCAGCGGCATGATACCCGTCTGATGGAGGTCGCGCAGGTCGTCGCTGCTCAGGCGTAGCTCCCTGGCCACATTCTCCGGCAGGTCGCGACGTCCGTCCTTGAGGTGGACGTGGTAAGTGTATTGTACGTTGTCCGGTTCCTTGTTGGGCTTCCCGTCGAGATAGATGATGCGATCCTTGATCTGCAAGGTCTGTCCGGGCAGGCCTACGCAGCGTTTGACATAGTTCTCTCGGCGGTCCACGGGGCGCGACATCACCTCGCCGAACTCGCGGTAGTTCTGATTAATATACTGTCGGCCAAGGCTGTAGTAGGCTGCATAGAGCTGTCGTTTCTGCATCGCTGTGAGGCTGTCGGTGGTCGGTAGCATACCCGTCTGCTGTTGCACGATTTGTTGGCCATAGCCATAACAGAGAGCATAGAAGTCAGCGGCCTGATAGGCAGGGTTGGCCACGACGGTGTCGCCCGACGGATAGTTGAACACCACGATGTCATTCAGCTGTACGGGCTTCGGCGACACACGTTTGTAGTCCCACTGAATCAGCTCGCTATAGCTCTTCATACCATTGGGCAAGGTGTGCTGCACGAGCGGCAACGACAGTGGTGTCTGCGGAGCACGGGGGCCGTAGCTCATCTTCGAGACAAAGAGGTAGTCGCCGACCAGCAGGCTCTTTTCCAAGGAGGACGAAGGAATCGTATAGTTCTGGAAGAAATAGATGTTCACGAAATAGACGGCCACGAGCGCAAACACGATGGCATCGACCCACGACATGATGGTGCGCGTCACAGGATTCTCCAACTCCTTCCACCAGGTCCAAGGCACTTTCTTCGTGATATACATGTCGAAGATGAAGGGCACGAACACAAGTGCCCACAAAGCCTTGATCCAAACAACAAACCAGATAAATAGGGCGACGACGACCAGCATCTTCACCCAATCTTTCCACGTTACGGGTTCCTTCTCAGTTTTTTTCATGATTGTTATTCAGTGATTTCGATGTTTCGATGAAATGGCAGCGCGATTAGAACGGGAACAGATCGTTCATGCCGAGCAGTCCCTGATGCGTTGCCGTGAACTCAGCTGCCAGCACAGCGCCCAAGGCAAAGCCCTTGCGCGAATGAGCATCGTGGGTGATGGTGATGCTGTCGGCCTCGCTGTCCCAGGTGATCTGATGAATCCCGGGCACTTCGCCTCGGCGTATGCTGTCGATGGCGAGCTCGTCGGGAGCGGGTTCATGCTCCACGACCACGGTGCCGTCGGGCTGCGTCAGCGTTCCCACGACCCATGCCCGTTTGCGCTCCACCTCCGCTATCAGCCCTTCGGCCAACGTGATTGCCGTGCCGCTGGGATGGTCGAGTTTGTGGACATGGTGCACCTCCTCCATGCGAGCATCGTATTCGGGAAAACGGTTCATGATGCGCGCCAGATAGCGGTTCACGGCAGCAAAGACAGCCACGCCGACCGAGAAGTTGGATGCCCAGAACAGCGTCTTGCCATTCTCGTCGCATTGACGCCGGAGCTCTGCCTCGTGGGCACTGAACCATCCCGTAGAACCGGACACGACCTTGACGCCAGCATCAAAAGCTTTCTGAATATTTCCATACGCCACTGCAGGGGCAGTGAACTCAATGGCCACATCGGCCGTGCGAAAGGCCTCACTCGCGAAAGCCTCCTGATTATCGATGTCGATGCGGCACACCACCTCGTGGCCTCTGCTGAGCGCCACCTGCTCGATCATGTGCCCCATTTTGCCATATCCTATCAAAGCGATTCTCATAACTATAGGGTCATTTCGTTAAAAAAACGGCACAAAGATATATATATTTTGGGAATTTGTGCCACGCAAACAGAAAAAAGTATGTATCTTTGCCGCAAATTAACTAACGATATGAGAATTTTAACTACTATTACGCTGTTGCTTGCGGCCATGTCGTCGCAAGCCGATGATTTCCATTTCCGTCTCCGCAATTCTTTAGGTTTTACGCGTACAGGAGAGACCGTAACCGTTGCCGTGCCTGCCGGCACAGCGCTCAGCGCCTCAGTGCTCAAGGATGAGGCGGGCAATGTAGTGCCCTTTGAGGCTGATGGCACAGACCAGATCCGCTTCCGTGCCAACGTGGCTCACGGCAGCACAATGGGTTATACCCTCACTGGCGGCACGCCAACAGCGCCCACAAAGGCAACCTATGCCGCCGTGAAGATGCCGTCGAACCGTGCAGATATAGCCTGGGAAAACGACCTCTGCGCCTATCGTATGTATTCGAGCGTGTTGCTGAAGAATGAGCCCAATACGGCACAGGGTGTTGACGTGTGGTTCAAGAAACGTGCCACACCGGTCATCGATGATATGTATAACCTCTCCAACTATCACAACGAGAGTCAGTACGGCGTTGATGCATATTCGGTCAACGGCAAGCGTCTCGGCTGCGGCGGCACGGCAGTGGTTGAAGGAGGACATCTTGTGATGCATAATCCTTACAACACCTGCACCATCACCGAGCAGAGTGCTCTCCGTTCGGCTTTCACCCTGACATATAATAATGTAAAGGTCGGTGGACAAGACTATACGAAGACGCTGAGCGTTGAGACTACCGCCGGAGCATTGCTCAACCGAGCGACCGTTCGGCTTGACGGCCCCGCTGCTACTATCCGTCTGGCCGTGGCAGTCTATCAGCACACAGATATGACACACTTGGTCGAAGGTGTCGCCTTTACTGATGTACCCGGCGTAGTGGGTTGGGCTGAGGCCAAGAGCGAAGGCTCTGTCACCAGTGCCGGCGCCCGTTTCTTCCAAGGCGCTTATGTGCCCGCGGTCTTCAATCCTGAGACACAGGTTATTGACAACCACCTCTGTCTGGTAGTGGATTACCAGACGGGCACTGACCTCACCTTCTACTTCGGTGGCGGTTGGAGCATCTTCCCCGAGGGACGCTATACGCAGGACGATGAATGGTTTGAAGCCCTTGCTCAGTTCAAGCAGACGGTGGAGCAGCCGCTCGCAGTGACTTCAATGCACGACGTTATCAGCCGCGACGATGTGCTTGCCATACTGAATACCGTCAACGAAACGTGGCAGCGGCGCAATGCCAACCATGGCGACTACTTCTGGAACCGCGCCGTGTACCATATAGGAAATATGGCAGCTTATGACGCCACAGGCGACCAGCGCTATCTCGATTTCTCAACAGCCTGGGCGCAGAAGTCAAATTGGTGGGGAGCTACTGGCACTAACAAGAGCCAGTGGCAGTACAAGACCTATGGCGAAGGAGCCAACTGGGTGCTCTTCGGCGACAACCAAGTCTGTTTCCAGGTTTATATAGACCTCTATAACCTCGACCCGGTTCATGAAGCTAAGAAGATAGAGCGTGCGCTGGAAGTCATGGGTTATGAGATTTCCACCTCCGCCACCGACTATCTCTGGTGGGTTGACGGCCTGTTCATGGTCATGCCTATCATGACCAAGCTCTACAACATCACGGGCGACGCCAACTACCTTGAGAAGATGTATCAGTACTGGCAGTATGCCAATTCCATCATGTACGACAACGAGACAGGCCTTTACTTCCGCGATGCCAAATACGTCTATCCGGCACATAAGACCAACGCCGGCAAGAAGGATTTCTGGGCGCGTGGCGACGGTTGGATTTTCGCAGCCTTTGCCAAAGTGCTGGCCGAACTGCCTGCCGACGACAGCCATCGCGAAGAGTACATTACTTATTACCGCCGGTTAGCTGCAGCCCTCAAGGCTTGTCAGCAGGACGAAGGCTACTGGACACGCTCGCTGCTTGATCCGGCTCAGGCTCCTGGCCGCGAGACTAGTGGCACAGCCTTGAATACCTTCGCCTATGCCTGGGGCATCCGCAATGGAATCCTCGACGAGCTGGAGTATGGCGAAACGCTGGAGCGCGCTTGGAACTACCTGTCAACTATAGCGTTGCAGGAGGACGGCACCGTAGGCTATATCCAGCCTATCGGCGAGAACGCCAGTCCCAACACCACGGTGAAAGCCACCGATTACCACGACTTCGGCGTAGGTGCATACCTGCTTGCCGCATCGGAGATGAGCCGTTTGGCAACGGGCGACTTTGAGTTGCCTAAGCTGCGCATGACCAATCTCGCGCTCGACGCCTCTGACGCTCACCTGCTGAGCATCACCTTCAACCTGCCTCCTGCTGAGGATGAGGCTAAGGAAGCGTCACACTATCTGCTTGACGGCGTTGCTTTGCAAGCCGACGAAATCGAAGTCCTCGACAATATCGTCACCATTCATCTTACCGACAGCATCGACTACGGACTTTATCGCCTTAGCGTAGAGGGCCTTCACAGCGCTGAAGGTGGCGAACTCGCTCCCAACCAGCAGCGCACAATCCTGCGCACCGTGCCATTGGATGCTAAGCAAGCTGATGTCACAGTTACAGCTATCGGCTCGCAAAGCGGCAACCCCCACACCAACGCCAACGATGGCAAGCTCTCCACCCGCTGGAGCCAGGAAGGCACGAGCCAGTGGATTCGTTTCGACCTGAAGGACGTGAAGAGCGTTTGGGCTGTTGATGTAGCCTTCTACAATGGTAACCAACGCGTGTTCTACTTTAAGGTACAGACCTCTACGGACAACCGCACATGGACTGACGCAACGGGTAATCTTGCTTCGAGCGGCATGACCAACGAGATGGAACGCTATCGCTTCGAACCTGTTGAGGCCCGTTACGTTCGTCTGCTCTGCAACGGCAACAGCACGAACAAATGGAACAGTCCCACGGAGATACGCGTCCGCTTCGATGAACTTGACACCATTGAAGACCTCATGCCCGAGCCTTCGTCAGAGGTCGTGGAAAGTGAGAACTGGTACGACCTCGCAGGCCGCAAGACAACTCCTGTGCGCAAGGGCATCTATATCGTCAACGGAAAGAAAGTACTCGTAAAGTAACAAATAAAGAATAGCATAATAATGAAAAATCTCTTTCTAACTATCGCTCTGGCGTTAACATCTCTATCTAACGCTTTCGCCCAGGAATCGTATAGCGGCACCGTCGTGGCCGACGAGGGTGCCTGGTGCTGGTTTGCCGACCCCCGTGCCTTGCACTACGAGAACGCCGCTGGAACCATCAATGCCACCTATATTGGTTACATCGACGTCCACGGAAACGTCAAGGCCACGCAGTACGACTGGGTTAAGCACCGCAAGACCGACGTGCTTATCCGCAGCTACTTCCAGCCCGACGACCACAACAACCCCACCTTCGTTGTGCTGCCCGACGAGCGTGTGATGATTTTCTACACCCGTCACACCGACGAGGCCTGCATATGGTACCGTGTCTCGCAGAAGCCGGGCGACATCACGGCGCTTGGCGATGAGAAACGCTTGGCAACGGCCAACAACACCACCTATCCTTCGCCTTTCATCCTCAGCGACGACCCCGACCATATCTACCTCTGCTGGCGCGGTATCAACTGGCATCCTACCATCGCTCGTCTGACCATGCCCGATGCCAACGGCGACTGCCGTTTTGACTTCGGCCCGAAACAGATTGTGCAATCGACAGGTGCCCGTCCATACGCCAAGTACCAAAGCAACGGCAAGGACAAGATATACCTCTCTTACACCACCGGTCACCCCGACAATGAGATGCCCGACTGGCTCTACTTCAACGTCATCGACATCAACCACGGCAACGGTCCTATCCTCCGCGACATCAAGGGCAACCAGCTCTCGGTCATCGCCAATGGGGTACACAATGTCAACAAGCAGAGCAGCTACGCCAGTGCTCATCCTGCAGCCGTCGTGGACAATACCGCCAACATCCGCAACTGGGTATGGCAAATTACGTTGGACGAGAATGAAAACCCCGTCATCGCCTATCCTCACATCGACGATGCCAAGACAACACACGTTTATTGGTATGCCCGCTGGACGGGCTCGGAATGGCGCCGCACTTGGGTACAGTATGGCGGTCACGCTTTCCACCTGAACTGGAATTCCACCGAGCGTTGCTACAGCGGTGGTATGGCCATAGACCCCGACCATGTCAACGACCTCTACCTCAGTATCCCGACGACCGACGGGCAGTACAACAAGAATGGCGTCTACGAGATTTGGAAATACACCATCGACGATGCAGGCAAGGTTGCTGGCAGCGAACAGATTACCAAGAACTCCGCCAAGAACAATGTCCGACCCTTCATCATTCCCGGTTCCAAGAACTCGCCTATGCGCCTGGCCTGGATGAACGGCGACTACTATTATTGGATGGTGCAGAAGGCTTACCCCAAGGGCTACCCGACGGACATCCGTGTGGATTGCGAGTGGGAGGAAGAGCTGACGCCGGTGGAAGAAGTGAATCCTCGTACCGACTGCTGGTGTCTTGGCAAGAACAAAACGCTTAGCCTGGCGTTTGCCATGGACGAGAACAACTATGGCGGTTTGCTCTTCACCTTGGGGAATATGTCGTACAGCCTCGATGCCAACTATTACCCCGTCGTTACCATTGACGACAAAACATTCAAGAGTCAGAACCGCTTGCTTACTTCCGACAATTGGGCGACAGGCTCAAGCGGCACCAGCGGTGACAATCATCCCACAAAATTGTCCACATGGATTCTTACCATGACCTATGACGGACAAGTGCTTACCACCTATCGCAACGGCCTCGTTGACCAGGTAATAGAGGTTGAGGCACTGCAAGGCGGAACAGCTGAGGCTTATGGCGATGATTACAAACACACGTTGATGTATCAGTCAGACTACTATGCCTGCGCTTCGCCCATCACCGTGCAGTCGTTGGTAGCTGCTATCCAGCAGAATCTCGATGCAGAGAAAGCGAAGAACGCCCTAATGATGCTCTCACTCCCCGCCGAGACACGCACTGACCTCGTTCTGCCTGCCTCAAAGCTCGGCCTCGACATCGCCTGGAGCTCTTCAAATGAGCAGGCTATCTCATCCGATGGTGTTCTCTTCCCGCTGACCGAAGATACACCTGTCACGCTCACGGCCACTATCGCCGGTGAAAGCCGTACCTTCGAGGTTACTGCCCTGGCACGCGATATCACCAAAAACCTGCGCTATGAGCTGCCCGAGGCTCTCGACCAAACGAGGAATACTGCCACGGGCTTCTCCTCAAACAAATACGGCCTTGCTCCCCAAGGCTTGCTCAAAGGCTTGCGTTCTTACACCGTAATCCTCACGGCCAACGCCAAGAAGATGCTGAAGCAGCCGCGCCTCTATGACTTCGGTTCGGGTTCGGGCAACAGCCTCTTCCTGCGTGCCGACGCGCTCTCGGCTGGCGTGAAATACAATGGCGGCACCACGACCATGGTCAACAGTTCCACTAAGTTGAAGGTTGGTACCGACTACAAGCTTGCCGTAAGCTACGACGCCGCTACCCGCAAGACTACCATTTATATTGACGGTGTGGAAGACGTCAGCGGTACGGCTAATCAGGTGGAGGCATATCAACTCGAGGAACTGGCAGCCGATACCCGTAATTACATAGGCCGCACACAATGGTGGGACGGCCAGTATGCCGCCGACAACCAGGACTTCTGCGGCACTATCGACGGCCTTCGTCTCTACGACGTCTGCCTCACCCAGAAGGAGATTTGCGAACTGCAGGATATCCCTTTTGAACAGAAGGAGCTGCCATCGGCGCTCCAAAATGGCGATTTCGAGGGAACATATTCCCCACAGGCCGGCAGTGGCGTAAGCAACGACCGCGCCATCTACGTTCCCGAAGGTTGGACCGTGGACCGGGCCAATGGCGACGCGAATGACCTCACGGCACTGAAAGCCGGAGACCTTTATTTCTCCAACTTCTTCGGCGCATTAGCAAAGCCTGAAAGCAACGGTGCACAGACCTATTGGATCCGTCAGAACTGGGGCACGCCCACGTTGACGCTCTCCCAGGAGCTGCGCCTGCCAGCCGGTAAGTACACCCTGACCTGCGACCTGTGGAAGAGCGGCCTCGGCGGCGACGCCTTTGTTAACATTCAGACGGAAGGCGGCACAGCGGTCAAGTCGGTCTCCTTGGATAACAAAACCGAATGGCAGGCGCTGAGCCTCGATTTCGAGAGCGACGGCGAGGCCTCGACGACGATTCAGCTTGTGGCCACCCACACCAGTGCAGGTTCCGAGAAGATCATCGGTTGGGACAACGTAAAAATCATTGCTCAAATCCCCGATGCGATCGAAGAGATGAGCAATGATAGAGGGAATATAGACAATGTATATGATCTAAACGGACGCCGTGCTTCCGCTTCGTCGAAAGGTATCGTCATCACCCGCGGCAAGAAGATGCTGCGTCCTTAGCGGCGGCGACGATAGACAGCGAAGGCGATGAGCGCCACGAGGAGGACGGCAAGGAGGATGAGGGCGCCATTGGCGACAGCCTCGGTGGCGTGCAGGCTCTGCGGGTCGAAGCGGAACGCTATGGTGTGCTTGCCGGCAGGGATAACCACGGCACGCAGGACGTAGTCGGCCCGCAGGACTTCAGCAGGTTGACCGTCGATGGTGCATTGCCATCCCGGATACCAGATGTCTGAGAATACGGCGAGGCGTTCGGCATCGGTCGCTGCCTCGAAGGTCAGCGCATTGGCTTCGTAGGCAACAAGATTCAGCCGCTGATCTTCTCCGTCGCACTGGGTTGCGGACTGCGCTTGAGTTGCCACGCCACCGGCGCTGACGAGCTTGGCGGGGATGGACTCCGCAAAGCGGCGATCGACGATTGCGGTGGTGCGGGGATCTATAGAACCGAGGGCGGCCAGTTCCTCATCAGCATTGGCGGCAAGCAGCACATCGCTGACGAACCACGCATTGCCCATCGCCCAAGGATTCTGGGCAGGAACCGTCTGGCCACCCTGCAACGGCATAATGGCGTACTTCGTGTTCAACATGTTGAGCACGGGGAAGAGGGAATCGCCACGGATGCTGTCGAGCTGTCCGCCGGAAGTGCTGACGGCCTGGAACAGCTCCATCAGCTCGGGCTGGATGTAAGCTTCGATGAGTTCCTGATAGCGGCGCAGCTTGGCAGCGTGATAGCCGCCGATGCTCTTGTGCCAATAGGACGTCGTGTTGTCGTTGAAGGTGGACACGGCGAGATTGACAACGCGATAGTATTTATCGCTGTCCTGAAGAATCGCCTCGTCGGTCGGCGTCTTCTGGAAGAACTGCTGGGCGGGTTGAGGAACGGAGAACATGGCATCGTTGAGGTAGCGTTTGTTCACGTCCCACAGGTCGGCCGTACAGAGCACGATGAGGCAGACAACCATGACAGCCGGATTGGCTATCGAGAAGCGGCTCCTGTTCGCATCGTCACCGATTTTCTTGTTCTTCCAGAAATAGACGAAGAGAACGGCGCAGCCCACAAGGATAATGATGAGCGAACGACCGGCATCGGCAGTGAACACGGCACGACGCATCTCGTTGAGATTGGTCAGAATCGGTGCCAGCATCTCCTGAGGGATATAGCCTTGCTGCACGGCGCTGGTGAGCATCTGAGACTCCGACGAGCTGATGTATGTGCCAAAGAACACATCGGGCATCAGCCAGAAAAGGAGACAGGGACCGGCAGTCAATGCGAGTGCCATAAAGAACGGCACCTTATATTTTACGATTTGCCCGCTTCCGCTTTTTACTACATTGACTATTTCTCTCAAGGCCATCATCGCAAGCAACGGTATGGTGAATTCGGCGATGACAAGAATCGAGGCCACGGTGCGGAACTTGTCGTACATCGGAACGTAGTCGAGGAAGAAGTCAGTCCATGGCATGAAGTTCTTACCCCAGGCGAGGGTGATGGACAGCAGCGTAGCTATAAAAAGCGCCCATTTCATCGGCCCTTTGACGATGAACAGGCCGAGAATGAAGAGGAACAGTACGAAGGCACCGACATAAACGGGACCGCTCGTGCCAGGCTGTTCGCCCCAATACTGTCCGAGGCTTTGATAGACGGGTGTGTAAGTGGGATCCGCCTTGGCCATCGCGGTCTTGCTCTGTGTCAAGGGTTGCGACGAACCGCCCTTCACGTTAGGCACGAGCAGCGACCACGTCTCGTCGATGCCGTAACTCCAAGCGGTGATATAGCTGCGTTCGAGTCCGCTGGACGTTTGGTCTGCAGGATCCTTAGTCTGTTGCGTGAGCTCGCTCTTGCCACGCATCGACTCCTTGGAATACTCCCACGTGTGATAGAGGTTTGAGGCGTTGATGGCAATACCGATGAGACAACCGAGAGCGAAGGTCAAAGTGGCCTTCAACCACTTGATGAATGACGAATGAGAAATGACGGATGACGAATATACTTTACTATCCGAGAAGTCAGAAAGGTTACTTTTATTCGTCATTCGTAATTCGTCATTCGTATCTCCAAATAGGAACGCCAGCGCCATCAGAGCGATAACGAAAGCGAAATAATAGGTCATCTGCACATGATTAGACAGAATCTGCAGCGACATAAACAGCGCCGTCACCAGCAGCCCCCAGCCGTAGCGGCCGCGATAGCAGAGCACCATGCCAGCGATGGTGGGCGGGATGTAAGCCAGCGTGTAGAACTTCCAGATGTGACCGGCGCCGATGATAATGAAATAGTAGCTGGAGAAAGCCCAAAGCACGGCACCGAGGGCGGCCATCCAAGCCTTGAAATCGAAGGCGCGCAGTAGGATGTAGAAGCCCAGGAGCATGACGAACACCAGGACAACATAGTCAGGCAGCCACAGTTTATAGACGTTCTCAACCTTCGTGAGTTTCTCGGTCGAGGGGTAAGAGGGGGCCATCTGGTAGGTGGGCATACCCGAGAAGAGGGTGTTCGTCCAGCGCGTGCGCTCGCCGTTGTGGCTCTTGCGGTAGGCTTCCATCTCCGACGAGGCGCCGGCACCGCCGCTGTGGTCGTGACCGGTCAGGACAAGACCCTCGCTGACGGGATGGATGAAGTAGGCGAAGGAAAGCGCCGCGAAGAATACGATGGCGAGGACATCGGGAAGAAGAGATTTCAGATACTTCATAACTTGATGGTTTAAAGCTGAAAAAAGCTGCGCTACCGAAAGGCAGCGCAGCTTGTCTTGATTTGCGGTGAAGAGGCTGCGCCTTACTTACGCAGACCCAGAGCCTTGACGATGGCACGATAGCGCATGATGTCGCGCTTCTTCAGGTAGTTGAGCAGGGCACGACGCTTACCGACGAGGCCTGTGAGGGCGCGCTCGGTGCTGTGATCCTTGCGGTTCTGCTTCATGTGCTCAGTGAGGTGAGCGATACGATAGGTGAAGAGCGCAATCTGGCTCTCGGCGCTTCCCGTGTTGGTGGCGCCGCCGCCGAACTGTTCGAAGAGTTCAGCCTTCTTAGCGGAATCTAAGTACATAATTTGTTTGATGATAAAGATTTGATAATTACATCCTTCAGGTGGTGGGCCGTCGTCATCAATCGTCGTACTCCCACCCTCGAATGCACCCGTGTTTCGGGATTTGCGGCCGCAAAGGTACGCAATTAATAGTGAAAAGTAATAAAGTGAAAAGTGAAAAATGAATTAGCACATGGATATTTAACGTCGTTTAACGCTTTTTATCATTCGCGCGTCAGATAAAGCAGGCTCTCAGGGCCGAGATTGAACAGCAAGTCCACGATGCTCAGATCGGGCAGGAAACCGTTGCGCTGGCTGAACACCTGATAGTAAGGCTTCTGCATCGCAGGCAAGTCCTCGAAGGCGACGGGCGGGGCATAGGATTCGCTGCGGACGAAAGCGACGTCAAGATCCATGAGGCGGCACACGATCTGCTGCAGCGCCTCGTTGAAATCGACCAGGAACGTCTGGCGACGGGCATACAACGGTTCGAAATCATCGGCATAGTATTCGAAGAAGGGACTCTTGCCGTAGGCCGTGCGCAGCGCGCTCCAATGGTGGTGGCGCCAGTTGCCGTGTTCGCTGATTCGGATATCGGCGATGGCGGCATGCGACGAGGCGGCTTCCACGGGCACGACAAGATCCACAGCGCCGTCGGGCATGGCGATGCGGCAGCGGTTGCGACAGGTCTGCTTGACGTAGTGCTCATGCTGTTCCACGACAACGCGTCCGGCGCGAGCTGCTGCCGCATACCACGAAACGGGTGCAAGATAGGCGGTGGAAAGGCGTAGTGCGTCCATGCCGTCAGGGTTATTTCGTGAGGAAATCAGAGGTTCGCGTGGGCGAATAGAGTTCCCACAGCGACGCTACCGTCCATCCAGGTGCGAAAATATCGTTGTAGAAGCCTTTGCCATTGCGGCCGTAATCCCATGTCGTATGCTGCACGACCTCGGGGTTGAAGCCGGGTTTTGCAATGCCGCAGAGGCGCTCGGGAGTAGGCAGCAGCTGATTCATGCTCGACTCGATGATGTCGGGAAGCAGCGCAAAGCGCGGCTCATCGACTTGTGCGGAAAGCCAGCGGGCGATGTGAGCCAACTCGAAGATGAAGACGTCGATGTGGTTGTTCTCCACGCTGACATTACCCCATCCGCGGCTGTGGAAATCGAGGTCGCCGAGCATCTGTCCCTGCGCAAAGGGCACGTCCCAAAGGTAGTACCACGAGAGGGCGAAGTAAGCGGCCTGCCGGCACAGGTCGATGTAGTGCTGACGCTCCTTGCCCTTGGACACCATCGCCATATAATAGGTGGCTGTGACGGCGCTGATGGCCGCTTCCTTATCCTCGCAGTTGGCATCAAGTGTGCTCGAGAAATAGTCGCTCTTCGAGATGATCTGCTGCTCCAGGTAGTCCACGGTGCGCTTGGCGGCTGCCAAGTAGCGCTTGTCCTTGAAGTATTTGTAGGCCATGACCAGCGTGCTGGTGGCGCTAGGTGTGCTGCCTCCGGAGGCATCGACGTCGCTGTGGTCGTCGCGGTATTTGCGCGGGAAGCTGCCGTCGGGTTTCTGGAGTTCCAGCATGCGGTCGAGGAGCGTGCGCAGTCGCTTTTCCCACTCGGGGTGCTTGCGTCCGTGCAGCTTCTCGTAGCGCAGGTAGTGGAACACGGCATAGACGCCCTCGCTCTGCTGGCGTATGCTATGGACGACATCGCGGTCAGCGGGTATCGGTTCGTGATAGCGCACTTCATCCTTGAAATAGCCGCCCTCGGTGAAGCCGTTTTCGAGATAGCTATTGAGGATCGCTTGTCCCATCTCTGCCAGACGCGTCTCGCCGGTCTGCTCGCCGTATTCGAGGGAGTTGAAACCGTTGAGAATCGTGCGGCCGCAGAAGCCCAGCTGTGCGGCGGGGAAGGGCAGGCAGTCGTCGCAGCGCAACGTGTGACCCGACTGATACTTGATAGGATACTTGTCGATATACCCCTCGCGGAAATAGTTGGCCAGTTGTGCCTTCATCTGTGTCGGCGTGTAAAGCGGCGTGAGTGGCTCGGGGCGCAGGCAGTCAACGCAATGCTGCCACGACAGTTTCACGTGCTCGCCGAAGTCCTGCGCCGTGGTCTCCCGAATGATCCAGCTGATGGTTTTCACCTCGCCAGCATCAAGACGTGCGAAAGCGAAGATGGGACTGATCAGCTGCAATTTACGGATGTATCTTCGCGGCGTCTCCTGGTAAGGATAGCCGAAGGCCAGGCTGGCATGGCCCTCCTCACCGTTGAATCCGACATATCCGAGGCTGGTCTTCCCCGAGAGGATGACCTCGCCCTCGATGTGCGTGGTCAATGCCTCTGCCGGCTCATCGATCTCGCGCAGCACGCTGATTGATGCCCCTGAGCGCACATCAAACAGACTGGTCATGGGCGATGACAGACGATCCTCGCGGAACGTCCAGCTCTTGGAGGTGTGGAACGAAGGTGCTTCGCGGGGCGAACGCAAGTTCTTGTGATACCAGAAGCCCGGCAGATAGAACTCACAGTCGTCGGTGGCAAAAGGCGTAGGCAGCAACGCCGAGAAATGATAGTAGCAACGCGAGCGACCCGTGAGCGTCACCGTCAGACGACGGTTGCCCTGCCCCAGATCCTCGCTCTTGAACGTGATGTCCAAAGGCAGCGCGAGATCCGACACGAGACGGTCGCCCTGAGCACGGAGGGCATAGTCAACAGAACCGTTGCCGGGCTGTTTCAGCTTAATACGGAAATGGGGGTCAGCTGCGTGAGCTGCATACGTGGCGAACAGACATAGCGCCAGAAATAAAAACTTCTTCATCGTAGGTAAAATGGCTATCGTGAGTACTAATCATGTTTATTTTCGCCGCAAAGATACGCATTTTTCACGTATGGAGCAACATATCGACGCGTAAAATCTGTTCAAACAACGGCAAAATTCTTTTCAATCCGCTCTCTTGACGAACCTTTGCGCGTATTTAACACAATAGTTTTTGGTCATTCCTCCATAAAGCGGTACTTTTGCACCATAAAAATTACGCCGCACGCGCCACACCGGCCTCCGTGCGTCCTGTGATAATTACACAGCACGTGCCACACCAGCCTCCGTGCGTACTGTGGGTCGCGGTTCGTCCGCGACCATTCCCGCGACAACTCCTCCCGCTATCACCAAATTCATTACATAAAACATGAAACTCAAAAACACCATTTTCCTTGCCGTCGCCCTCCTGACGGCCACCCACACACAGGCACAGACTCCCGACATGTTCATCCCCTACCAACAGTCCGACCTGCGTCTGCCCTCCTATCCACTCTTGATGAACGACCCCTACTTCTCCCTCTGGTCGCCCCACGACAAGCTCTACGACGGCACGACACGCCACTGGTCGGACATCGAGAAGCCCATGAACGGACTCCTCCGCGTCGATGGCACGGCCTATCGTTTCATGGGCAGCAAGGCCAACAGCCTCCTCACATCCGTCGCAGGCTGCGGCATGACAGGCGAAGTGGCGTGGGAAGCCAAGGTCAGCTACGAGAAGCAGTCGGGCACCGACTGGACACGAGACACCTTCGACGACAGCACATGGGAGACACAGAAAGCAGCATGGGGTACGCCGGGCGAGTACCCTAACGTCAGCAACCCCTGGACGGCCGGCAATTCCGACATCTACGTCCGCCGAAGCGTCACCCTCACACGCGAGGACCTCGCCAAGGAACTCTGGATTCAGTTCTCCCACGACGACGTCTTCGAACTATACATCAACGGGCGCAAGCTCATCGGCACAGGCGAGACATGGCTGCAGGGAGAGACGCGTCAGCTCTCCTACAATGAGAAACGATACTTCCGCGTCGGCGAGAACGTCATTGCCGCCCACTGCCACAACACCTCCGGCGGCGCATACATCGACTTCGGACTCTTCGAGAACACCTATGTAGCACCCTCCGGCGTGCAGAACGCATCGCAGCGCAGCGTCGATGTCATGGCAACCAGCACCTACTACACCTTCCGCTGCGGACCCGTGGACCTCGACCTCGTGTTCACCGCACCCATGATCATCACCGACCTCGACCTCATCTCCACTCCCATCAACTTCGTCTCCTATCAGGTGCGCTCCAACGACGGGCAGCCCCACGACGTACAGTTCTACTTCGCCACGACGCCCATACTCACCATCAACGAACCCGCACAGGCCGTCACCACCGAGATCGTCGAGGAGAACGGCACGCGCTATATCAAGGCCGGCTCCACCGCGCAGCCCGTACTACGACGCGCAGGCGACCTCATCAGCATCGACTGGGGTTACCTCTACATCCCCAACGTCAACGGCGACATCACCATCGCCCCCACCGCCACCGCCGAGAACACCTTCGTCACCACCGGCACCCTGCCCGAGTACCAGGGCAAGGTCGAAGGACAGGCGCCCGCCAACCTCTCTACCCTCGCCTACTGCCATAACTTCGGCACCGTCGATGCCGCCGCCTCCTACATGATGATCGGCTACGACGAGGTCAAGGACATCCGCTACTTCAACAAGGACTACCCCGGCTACTGGGCACGCGACGGCAAGACCATCTTCCAGGCCTTCGACGAATATCACAGCCGCTACGACGAGCTCATGGAGAAAGCCAAAGAGCAGGACAAAATCATCTACGACGACGCCCTCGCTGCTGGCAACCAGAAGTATGCCGAGCTCCTCTCAGGCGCCTACCGACAGGTGCTCGCCGCACACAAGCTCTTCCAGGACGACGGAGGACGGCTCCTCTACTTCTCCAAGGAGAACAACTCCAACGGATGCGTCAACACCGTGGACCTCACCTACCCCTCCGCACCACTCTTCCTCTGCTACAACACCGACCTGCAGAAAGGCATGATGACCTCCATCTTCGAGTACAGCCGCACACGCAAATGGACCAAGTCATGGGCCGCCCACGACCTCGGCACCTATCCACACGCCAACGGACAAGTCTATGGCGGCGACATGCCCCTCGAGGAGTCCGGAAACATGCTCACACTCGCTGCCATGATCTCCATGATCGACGGCAACACAGAATGGGTGGACACCTACTGGAGCATCTGCCGCATCTGGGCAAGCTACCTCCGCAACAACGGACAGGACCCCGACACGCAGCTCTGCACCGATGACTTCGCCGGACACTGGGCACATAACACCAACCTCGCCATCAAAGCCATCATGGGCGTCGAGGCATACGCACTCATCGCCAAGATGAAGGGACAGGACAATGCCTACCAGCAGTACCACGAAGTCGCCACGTCCATGGCCGCAAAATGGGAAGAGGACGCACGCGAAGGAAACCACTACAAGCTCGCCTACGACCGCGAGAACACATGGAGCCAAAAGTACAACCTCGTTTGGGACAAGCTATGGAACAGCCATGTCTTCCCCGAGCAGGTCATGCCCACCGAGATCAAGTACTACCTCACCAAGCAGAACACCTACGGACTCCCCCTCGACAGCCGCGAGAAATACTCCAAGAGCGACTGGGTCATGTGGACCGCATCCATGGCCGACGACACAGACACCTTCCTGCGCTTCGCCGACCCCATCTGGAACTGGGTCAACGAGACCACCGACCGCGTGCCACTCTCCGACTGGTACTGGACCGACAGCCGCTACTTCCGTGGCTTCCGAGCACGCTCCGTCATCGGAGGCTTCTGGATGAAAGTACTCATGGATAAATTCAAGGCTGGCAACGAAGATGCCATCGCGCTGCCCACAGTCCGCAACGCCCAAGCCCCACAGCAGTACTTCAACGCCCTCGGCATCTCCACACCCGCACCCCGACGCGGCCTCAACATCGTGCGCCATGCCGACGGCACCGTCTCCAAGGTGATGCTCCGCTAATACCACCCACACTACGAACTCATCCACAAATCCGTGGCGGGGCTGTGTCACACGCATGACACAGCCCCGCCATCGATTATCTACCTACGGAATCCCGTCATTCAAAGTTAACCATGCCGATGCGACTCGTCTCGATGGCGGCATCGACGATGAGGATATGCTTCAGGAGCGAACGGAAATCCCATGTCCCGCGGCTCAAGAAACGGAGGTAGGGTTCCAGAAGACCGTACAAATCCGCCACCGTGTCCGAAGCATTAGCTTCGGAATAATAAGTACTGCAGAATGTCTCGAACGCCTTGGCATCCTCGATGGCGATGAGCGCCGCCAGGAAGGCACCGAACTTCCCATCCTCCTCCTTCAGCACCTCCGTCAGCCGCGCAACCGCCCTGACGCCGTCGATGGTCACCACGTTACCCTCCTTCCGGTATTCGATGCCGTCGCCATGCACCACATCTGGCACCCCCGACGTCGCATCGTTCCTCTTCCAGAACCACGTCCCCCCTTCGTCCACCTCTTCCTTCTTGAACAGGTAGCTGATGAGCTTGTTGATCGAGCGGTCCAGACTCTTCTCCGTGTCGATGACCTCCACGAACTCGTTCCTCTGCGATGCCGGCTCCATTTGAGCGAGCAGCTGCAGACATTGCTGCGCTTCCTCCTTCTCATAAAGGACCTTGAAATTCGACGGTTCCTTCAACTTGCGGAAATGCTCCGTCAGGATGGCGTAGATCGTCTGATCCTCGAGCGCCACCTTCGACTCCCCCGACAACGAACGTTCGAAGTAGAACTTGCTCCCCGTCAGGAACAAAGGCTTGAACAGCAAGTTGTCGAAGTCCTGCACCAACGAGGCATCAGTGATCCTCTTGCGCGACAGGTGCTCGGCTGCCACCTCCACCTCCACGTTGTAGTTCCTCAACAACAACTTCAGCTCGTGCATATACCTGTAAGCCCTGCTCTTGCTGACGTCGATGGGAAGCACGATGTCGTCCGGCAGCGTCTGCAGCTTCATCAAGTTGCTCTCCGACGGGTAACGCCGCCGACGCTTCTCACTACCCTCTGCCCTATATTTAAAGATGATCGCGCACGTACAAACCAGGTTACGGTAGAAATGACGAGGCAAGTCCCTCAGCTTCCACAGCTGAACCTCAACCGGAGCGTTCGTCGTATGACGCTCCGTTTGCCACTGCGCCCACAGCGTCACGCCCGCCACGAACAGCGAAATCAGCGCGATGGCAAAAGCCACCCAGCCATACAGGTTCCAATCGTCCTTGATAGGATCCTGCTGCGTGTTGTCTGCAATCTTCAGCATCGCGGAATACTCCGAGGACAGGCTGTCCTTCGCCTCATCTGCCTTCTGTGCCTCATGACGTCGCCAAACCTCCTGACGCTCCGCGCGCGACGTCTCCTGGAAAGCCTTGATGCTCATCAGCTCCTCCAGGATACGCTTGCTCATGGAATCCGCTACCGTGGTCACTTCCAACTCGGGTGCGGTAACATGGTCCTGCGCCGACAGCGTACACGTGAACAAAGCCAGCGCCACAACCAATAAACCCTTTTTCTTCTTGATAACGTAAGTCTTCATCTCAATATTACTTTTAAACACACCGCAAAGGTACAACATTAATCGGAAAAACGATGAATTATCAACACGAATTATCGAAATCAACGTAATAATTATGCGAATGATGAGAATTCATGTCTCATGATAACGGAAACGAAGATTAGTTCGCGGGCAATACTGTGTAAAAAGCATAAATTCTTTACTTGACGATGATTTTCGTTGTCCCGACGATGTTCACGCCGTGGTGCGGGGTGGCAAGGCGCTGTCCTTGCAAGTTGTAGATAGCCGTTGACGATGAGGAGGGTTGGTTGTCGGTGGACGGTTTGTCTTCTATGGCGTCGTACACGTCCGTCGTCGCCTTATAGGGTATGATGCAGACCCCTAATAGCCCATTGTAGTACGTTCCGGGTACGGGAGAATCCAGGACGCCTTCTCCCATGCCATACTCCGCGCCTTTATCCCGATATCCGCCCCCTGTGGGTCCTGTGGGTCGCGGTTCGTCCGCGATCATTCCGCTTCCTGTTTAATGAACGAGGATTCTCCATATTCGTATGTGTTTATAGTGATTTTACTGCAATTCCGTGGCAAAGGTACGAAAATAATCGAAGAAACGTCCTCTTTTGCGCAAATTATCGCATTGAACGATATAATTATGCAAATCATGGAATTTTGTGCCTCTTCAGAATACGAATTGTCGAACATTTGCTGTATCTTTGCAGCATCAAACCAATCCATCATCCATCATACATCATACATCATACATCATCCATCATATATCATATATCATACATCATACATCATACATCATCCATCATACATCATACATCATCATTCATCATGTATAAGTTCTATGCACGAACGAGACAATACGTCTTCAGCAAGGCGCTGACACTCATCCCGACGCGCGAACCGCAGTTGATACGCGGCAACGGAACGCTGCTGCAGATTCCGGAGCTGTTGCAGAAACAGGGCACCCAGCGCCTGCTCGTGGTCACCTCACCCGGGTTCATCAAGCGAGGAACCCTGCAGACCCTGTTCGATAGGCTACACCACGCTGGCATACAATACACCGTCTATTCGCGCGTCATGCCCGATCCGACCATCGGTTGTATCGAGGAGGCCCTCAATGAATACCACCAGAAGGCGTGCCAAGCCATCCTCGCCATCGGCGGTGGGTCCGTCATCGACTGCGCCAAAGTGGTGGGCGCACGCGTGGCACGTCCTGAGAAGTCGGTGCACCAGATGACGGGGATGCTCAAGGTGCGCGCCCAACTGCCGACAATCATCGCCGTACCCACAACGGCGGGCACCGGCTCCGAGGTGACGGCAGGAGCTGTCATCACCAACGAAACGAATCACTACAAGCATACCGTCGTCGATCTGTGCCTCGTACCACAATATGCCATCCTCGACCCCTCCCTGACGCTGACGCTGCCCAAGGACATCACCGCAGCAACAGCCATGGATGCACTCACGCACGCCGTCGAGGCTTACATCAACCGCTTCGCACCCAAGAAAGCAAAGCAGTGCGCAAAAGAAGCCGTACGGCTGATCATCCAGAATGTGACCACCGCCTACGAGGACGGGCAGAACATCGAGGCTCGAGAGCACCTTCTACTCGGTGCCTACTATGCCGGCATAGCCATCACCAATGCTTACGTCGGATACGTCCACGCCATCGCACATGCCGTGGGCGGCATGTATGGCGTCACACACGGCGTGGCTAATGCCGTGATACTGCCCAACGTACTGGAACACTACGGCGCATCATGCGCCAGGGAAATCGGAGAGCTGGCGGACACCATACACCTGGGCGGCAGCAACGACCACGAAAAGATGAAACGATTCATCCACGCCTTGCGTTTCTTCAACGAACAGATGAACCTGCCCCAGCGCCTCGACGTCATCAAGGAAGAGGACATCCCTGAGCTGACGCGCAGAGCCCTGAAGGAAGCCAACCCCACATACCCCGTCCCCGCCATCTGGGGCGAAAAGCAGATAGCCGAGGTACTGAGGACGCTGTAAACCATTGATGCAGTGTTCTAAATTCTCCGTAGATCGCCCACCGCTTCAAACGTCTTGTTTGTACATTTTTAGTATCATTCTAAGACGCCATATTTGTACCTTTTACGTTAGGGATTCATAAATTTTCATTGTTATATCAGAAATAAAGTGTATCTTTGCACGTCCTTTTTGATGACAATGACTATGAATCTACGCTTGACCCTGTGTTTGTGTTTCCTGCTTTCAGCTTTACCCAACCGCCGTTACTCTTACGATACGACACGTCTCGACCATACGCGTCAAATGGATGTTTCCCTGCAGGCAAAAGACTCCGCCCATGCCGCCTTCATGGATGAGATTGCCGACCTCCAGCTCGCCCTTCGCCAGGAGCAACAGACCAATAAGCGAACCGTCTATTGCGGTCTCCTCATCGGCATGGTGCTGTTCTTCGTAACCGCCCAGGCCGCCTACGCCTCCTACCAGCGTCGGCTGCTAAGGCAGCAAAACCAGCTACTGACGGCGCAGGTTGCCGATGCACTCGAATACAAACGGCTCTACCAGTCGATGAGCAGCCACGCAGCATTCGAACGGCAAGAGCGATGCCCTGCTCGGAGGTTTCCTCGTACATAACGACGGCAACGACCACACCATACCCACACCCATGACCGAGACACACCCCGCCGTACCCTTCATGGCCTTCAAGTACAATTGACCTCAGACCCACGTAAGGTATATACATGCCCCCCCGCTATGCCTTCTACTCCAGCATCGTGTCGCGGAAGTAGTCGATGTCCTCCTGCGGGATACCGAGGCGCGTGCGCAGGTAGTTGGCAGCACGCTCCGCGATCGTAGCTCCAGCGTAGGCATCGAAGTATTTGGGCTGGCCGCTGAAGTTATTCTTCGAACGCAGTCCGGCGATGGAGAAAGTCGTGAGTTCATAGTCCTTGAAGAAGGCGTCGGGCGTCACGCCCAGCACAGCCTCCAGCACCAGCGCGAAGAGTCCGGTGCGGTCAGCACCCCACACGCAGTGGAAATAGATGCCGCCTCCTCCGCGGAGGGTGCTCACGATCATGTTGAAGGAACGACGGTAGTGCTCCATCGTCTCGGGACGGTCAAGATGGCCACCGGCATAGTCATCGCCATCGACGAAGTAGAAGGTTCCGTCAGCCTCGGAGAAGCCGTAGGCCGAGCGTCCTGTATAGTCGCCCTCACGTCCTGTCCATCGCAGGTCTATCTCTGCCGTGACGCCGAGGTCCTTCATGGTCTGTTTGTCCGCGGCAGATGATGGCGACTTGCCGTTGTTCGTCCCATCAAGCTCGCCACCTCGAAAGATGCGTCCGTAGCGTATGCGGCGTCCGTCCTGCGTAGGCCACCCCCCGAGATCACGTACGTTGCTGATGGTGGGAACGTAGATCATGCGAAGGTGACCGGTGGTGTGGAACTGTCCCCGTGAGACGACGGCTCCTGCAGATGTCATCGTGTAATAATAGGTACGTTGCGGGATAAGGTTATAGACCTCGCAGACTCCCGCTGCAGCCTGCTGGGTGACGACGTCAACGTCGGCCAGTCCCTCAGCCGTTCCCACGCTGACGGTGACCTCGCCCATCGCAGCGACGGGAATCGGCAACGTCACGGGGTTGGGCTCATCTGGGCGTTCGAGCAGCCCGTTGTTGTAGCGTTCGATCTGGCTTGCGAGGTTGAAGGTGTAGCGCGTCTGGCTGAGGAAGCGCCGGGCACTGAGGTTTTCGAGCGCCACGTCGAAATTCATATTCTGAAGGTCCTGCACATCGAAAATGAGCTGCGAAGGTATGCCTACCGATCCCAGCACGGTGGTGTAGTGCCACGAGTAGGCTGCATAGTCGCCCTGCACCGATCCTCCCTGCCATACGAGAGGTCGTTCTGAGGGGGCGGCGGTGCTGACGGTGACGTTGTCGAAGATGGTCG
>Ga0310697_10001539_pt1 | contig 26561 bp, 53 predicted proteins | sample 172DNAGHGlowgp2_FD_203883 | JGI IMG/M metagenome (GOLD analysis project Ga0310697, IMG submission 203883) | Sheep rumen microbial communities from Palmerston North, Manawatu-Wanganui, New Zealand - 1728 DNA GHGlow gp2 (v2) (version 2) | ecosystem: Host-associated > Mammals > Digestive system >...
AAGAGGATAAGAAAGAAGTTATTGAGAATAAAGCTAATTATAGCTTGGATGACATTGAAGCAAAGCTTTCTGTTATTTGCGTTAGAAAGAAAGTAAACTTCAATATGGAAGAAAAGAGTGATAGTGCAGAAAAAGAGCAGCCCGCTATTACTTTTAATTTAAATAGCGTTGAAAGTGATCCACTTCCCGCTTGGTTAAAGGCTGTAGAAAATAAGAGAAACGCAAATAATTAAGGAGGATAAAGAAAATGGCTAATTTTACAAGAAATGGCTATGGACAGGTAGAGCCTAATCAGCTTTCCGCCCAAAAGACAGGTCAGATCTTTGCTAGTCTTAGATTAGATGAAGAAGTAAATGTCCTTCAGAATGGTGAGTTTATGTACTATGATTATGCTAATGGTACTGTAAATGCTGGTAAGACAGCTGGTGAAGGTACTGTTGCTACTAAGGGCGAACCTATGTTAGTATTTAATGAAATTAAACTCTATGAGCCTTTCTGGAGAACTTCTTATAAGGATTTTGCTATGATTCGTGTGAACAATGTAAATCCTACTACTGGTGAAGTTACTCCTGGTGAAAATTATGTAACTTCTGGTTTAGCAACAGATGCTTATGGCGATGGTGCCACTACAGCTCCAGTTTATGTAGATCCTGCGCATACTGAATATAGCTACAGAATGAAAGGTTTTGCACCTCGTCTCTTTAAGACCAATGTTGGTGATATTTATACTACTAATATGGTTAAAACTGGTGTTGAATATAAGGTTGGTGATACTCTTACTCCAGTAAAAAATGATAATTCTAAGACTTTAGTTCTTGAGAAAACAACTGCACCAGTTGGTATGTTATAGCAAGTAGTACAGGTTTATACAATGCCCGATGGTCAGCCTGGACTTAAGCTTCAAAGAGTACAGTAATTAAGGAGGATAAGAAAATGGCTTTAGAATTTAAAGAATTATTAACTTTAGCTAAAACTGTTGCAAAAGCTAATTCTTCTGCTCCTGTTGCTTACAGTTTTGGTGATAAGAAATATAGTTATAGTGAATTACAGGAAACCTTAAGAGATGAACTTAAGGAGATTGCTGGTACATATTCACTTTACAGAGAGAATAAGAATCTTGTTTTCTCTTTAATGGAACAGACGATTGAAGAAGTCTTCCCTGCTCGTGTACTTGAATAGTACGGACAGTTTGCTGATATTAAGACTTTTGCACAGGGCGATAAGCCTATCTTCACTCAGAAGATTACTACTGCTTCCCGCAGACGTGCAAGACAGTTTATCGGTAAAGTTGGTCTTGCTGGTCTTTACGAAGTATTCAAGCTTGATGGACAGAGCTATGAAGTAACAACCAATGCATTTGGTGGTGCTGCACAGATCGGTTTTGAAGAGTGGCTTGATGGTCGTGTAGATTTTGCAGATGTTCTTGATATTGTTATGGAAGGTCTTGACGAATGCATTTATGTTGAGATTGAAAAGCAGTTATATGGAGCAGCTAAGAACGTACAAGCAGCTAACAAGGCTTCTAATAATGGTTTCGTTGAGACTGATATGGACCGTTTAGTAAGTATCGCTGATTCTTATGGTAAGGCAGCTATCTACTGTACTTTTGAATTTGCAGCTCAGATGGTTCCTTCTCAGGGTTGGGTTTCTGATGAAATGAGAAACCAGAGATGGAATAATGGTTATCTTGCAAACTACAAGGGACATCAGGTAATTGTACTTCCTCAGTCTTATGAAGATGAAAAGAATGAGATTAAGGTTATTGATCCTAGCCTTGCATATATTATTCCTGTTGGTGCTGAAAAGCCTGTTAAGATTGCATTTGAAGGACAGACAATAGTTGATGAATATACCAACTATGATCGTTCTCGTGATATCCAGATTTATAAGAAGGTCGGTGTAAGAGCTATCTTCTCCAACGCTATTTGCGTATATCAGAATACTTCTTTAAATCGTGATTATAAGAAACAGCCTAATAGCAATATTGGTGATTGATAATAATAGAATATGGGGAAGATAAAATATCTTCCCCATTATTTTTATATGGAGATAAAAGGAGATAATTTTATGAATGATACAGATTTAGTAGTAGTAAGAAATAGAAATAATGGAAGCACTGGTTATACTCTTCCAGATAGTAATGTTAGAAGATTTTTCGCGGCGGGTGAGAGTAAAAAGATTCCTCTTGCGGAATTAAGATCTTTACAGTATGCTCCTGGTGGTGCGTATATGCTTGAGAACTTATTGATTGTTGAGAATCAAGAAGCTTTAGATATTTTAAATATGAAAGTTGAACCAGAGTATTTTTATACCGAAAGCAAAATAAGAGATATGCTTTTTAATTCGGAAATGGATGCTTTTCTTGATTTCCTTGATTTTGCAACCGAAGGTGCGCTTGAAATAGCAAAAGATATTGCAGTTAAAGAAGAAGTTCCTGATACTAGAAAAAGAAAAGCTCTTTCTGAAAAACTCGGTTTTAGTATAGATAATGCTATCAATGTTAATAAAATAATGAATGAAGATAGCGAGTCTCAAAAGAAAGAGGATACAAAAGAGAGACGTGTTAAAGCTGCGGAGGAGCAGCCTAGTGCTCCTCAGAGAAGAGTAGCTGTTCCCGAAACTAAACCCGACACGCCTAAATATAATGTTGTTACAAAGAAATAATTTAAAAGAAAGTGAGGTGCTATATGGACAGAGAAAAAACTCCCACCTCATTTATGATCGTATATGATAGTTTTTTTGCAAGAGTAACTGATAATATGTATATGGAATTATCAGAAGAAGATACTATTGAAATGTTGCAAGATTTATTAATAAATGCGATTCCGCGTTTTGAATTTCCTAGAGTAAATCTTTTTGATTATGAACTAGGACGTTGGGAAGATCTTGGAACATATCAAGGAATTGAAAGTAATAATATAAAAGTGCCGGCTGCCGGTTAGGTAGGCGGCTCTTTTACTTATAAATTAACTGATGAAGAAATTAATATTCTTGCAATTAATATGGTCATAGAATGGTTAGGTCAACAATTAGATACAACAGAAAATACTAGAATGAAATATTCTGGGTCTGATTTTAAATTTACAAGCCAAGCAAACCACATGGCTAAAATTAAAGTTTTAATAGATGCCCAAACTAAAGATTCAGTTCATTTACAGAGAATTTATAGTAGAAGAAATATTACAGATGATGGAGTCCAATCCTCCTTAGGAAAAATTGTCACTATTCCCGGCTATGGGGCTGGGCCTATAAATAGGGCAAGTGGTTCTAAATATGGTTGTTTTAAAATATAATTTAGAGTTTGATAGTGATGAAATTAAAAAAGTAATAGATAAAATCACTAATCAAATTTTTAAATTGCTACCAAGTAGAGAAGAGGGCGGAGATTGGGAAACCCCACTTCAAAATTTGATATTAGAGATAACAGGAATGAAGGCTTTGTGGATCGACCAGCCAAATCTTTTTTCCTTATTATGTAGATTGGAAGCATTACAAACCTTGACTAGAGAAGATGATTTTTTTGTTTTTAGAAAATTAATTTTTGAATGTTTAGGTCTTTGTAATCAAATTAAGAAATGTCTGGACTTGACTTAATGAAAAAACGACTTGAATATACTGGATATGATAGCCAAGATGGTCGAAATGTCAAAGGAAAATATGATTCTTTTTCTGGAGCTTTAAAAAATAGCTATCAAGCAGAATATATAACACTTAATGAGGGGAAAGAAACAGAAACTCGTTAGAGATGTTTAATAAATCCAAGCCGTTTAACTGAACAATTTGATAAAAAAGTTCTTTCAATAGATTTTGAATCTGGAGTACAGGAAGGAACTGTTTTTTATTAGGATAGAACAAAAAGACATTAGATAGTAGATTTACAGCAACATACAGAAGAAGCTTATTTTAGAGGTACTATAACAAGAGCTGATTATGAGCTTGATATAGAGGATGTTCCTTATTAGTGCGCGGTGCGTGGACCAGTTGAGACTGCGACAATTTAGAATCAAAAGCATGGCATTACTTGGAATGATTTAAATTATTCTTTAGTAATTAAAATTACTAAAGATTCCCGCACTATTAAGTATTTTAGTAGACATCAAGTTGTTAAAATGAAATTACAATATGAAGATGCGGAAACCGGCGAATTATTAGAAGAATGGCATAATTGGAAAGTTGTTGCAACTGATAAATATTCAGAAGAGCGAATAATGGAAGTTTATTTAGATGAATAGTATGATAATACACCAGAAGATAATATGGTACAGCTTGATGAAGAAACACCCGACATTATGGCACCACATATCGAAGGTCCCGCAGAAGTAAATGTATAGGACGAAAATATTTCCTATTCTATTGTTGGATTAACCAGTGGAAAGTTTACAGTTAGTTCTAATAAAGTTAAAATTAATAAAATGACTGAAACTACTTGTAATATAAGTATTTTAGCAGGAAAAGCTTTTTCATTTACTCTTTCTTTTGTTTCAGATGATAATGAAATAATAAGTAAAGTTATAACTGTAAAATCTTTCTAATCAAGGAGATAAAAGGAGGTTCATTATGAGAGGTAGTAGAATGAATGGATATCAAGGAGAATTCAAATCATCTTTTCTCTCTTGTGAAAAAGACACTGAGGCGATTATTAAAAAATTATTTATTGAGAGTCGTCCTTATAGTGATATGTTAAAAAGATTACTTTTGATTAACACTAAAGATTGTCTTTATGATATGACTAATCCAAAATATTTAGAATTAATTAATAAGACTTCAATTCAAGATTTAAGAGATAAAGGTTATATTCGTTTTGAACCTAAAATTTTAATGGGAGAAAATGAAGAGGTTAAATCTTATATAAGAATTTCTTATGACCATTTCACTCCTAGTAGAAATGAACATTTTAGGGATTGTATAATTGAAATTGATATAATTTGTCATCCAGAATATTAGGATTTAGGGAACTATAGAATGAGACCTATTAAAATTGCTGGCTATATAGATGGCATTTTAAATAATAATAAATTTTCTGGAATAGGCACTCTTAATTTTGCGGGAATGAATGAAATAATATTAGATGAAAATCTTGCTGGCTATTGTTTAATGTATACCGCAACGCATGGAAGCGATGATTGGATTGAGAGTGATGATGAATGAAGTTAGATAAGTTAATTTTACAAACGGGAGTAGATATTCCTTTTTCAAAAGCTCAATTAACAATTCATCAACCTAAAATTGCGGAAATTAGTTATATAGGAGAATCAAATTTTCATATTGGTAGTCAATTTTTATTATTTGATAAAAATAAATTAACCTCCGAGGACAAAATAAATTTAGATAATCAAAGTAATTTTAATATATTTATGTCAGTAATGAATAGCCACGAGAAGGCAATTCATAAGACTAATGCTTTAATGATTTTAGCTTTGCTTTTTCCACAAGCGAAGTTAAAGATAGAAGCTGATAAAATACTTCTTCAATTAGAAAATTTCTCGTCAAGTATTAATGAAACAAATTTTAATGAGTTTCAAAATATAGTTGCACAAATGTTTTGTTTAGAAGGAAGTCAAGAAAAAGATGGATATAATCCAGCAGATGATTTAGCTAAAGGAATTGTTGAGAAATTAAAAAAGCGAAAACAAAAATTAGCTAAACAAAAACAGAATATTGAAGAATTTTCTATTTATAGTAAATATATTAGTATTCTTTCTGTTGGATTAAAAAAAGATAAGAATGAATTAAGTAATTATACAATTCCTCAATTAAGAGATGAATTTGATAGATTTATTCTTAAACAAAATTTTGATATTTATTTAAAATCAAAACTTGCTGGTGCACAAGATTTAGAAGAAGTTAAAAATTGGATGGAAGATTTATAATAAATTTATTCATCCTTAAATTATTTAGCTAAATTTTATAAGGAGGAAAAAACAATGAAGTTTGGTGTTAGAGAGATTGTCGATGTTGTTTTTAAAGCAGCAGATGATATGACCATTGGCGATACTTATTTTAAAAAGTATCAGCCCGTATTTATGATTGATACAGCAACAACTTCTTCACTTGAACAAGCTACTACTACTGTTTATGCACAGGGTGGTAAGGGTTATGCTCGTCTTATCGCTTGGGAAGGTGAAAAAACAATGACCTTTACTGTAACAGATGCTTTAATGAGTCCTATGGGTCTTGCAGTTCTTACTGGAGCTGGTCTTATTAAGCCAAATACTGATAAGCCTACTCACGTTCATATGACTATCAATAAGGCTTTACAGAATGGTGTTGCTACTATCACATTAGATGACCTTAAAGAGGAAACTGGTTTAGAGAAGGCAAAAGACTTTTTAATTTGCAATTTACCAGATGTTCCTACTTTTGCAACTAAGCTTGATGGTTCTGGAGCTGGTATTGATTGGTATAGTAATGTTGTATTAACTGCGGAAGATGGTGCAGAATATGTAACAGTAGATGCTGAACATAATGCTACATTTACTGTTTATAAGGATGATGCTAAAACAGAATTAGCTTCTGGTACTGTTCAGCTTGATTTTTATTTAATTATGACAAACAAAGCTGCTGTTACTGAAGTAGATATCGCACCTGAGAGTTTTGGTGGATACTTCTATATTGAAGCACAGACATTGTACAGACGTGAAGATACTGGTAAGGATATGGCTGCAGAGCTTATTATTCCTAAGGCAAAAGTTCAGTCTGCATTTACATTCACTATGGCGGCAAGTGGAGATCCTTCTACATTTGATTTCGTAATGGATGCTATGCCTGGATATTTAAGATTTGATAGAACTAAGAAACTTATGTGCAAGATTCAGATTCTTGGTTCTGATGAAGAGGCTACTGCAGAAGAAGGTTCTCATATTCATGGAGAACTTCCTGAAACGCCGGATTTTCAGGAGTGACACCAGTAACCCCTGACTATAACATTGATGGTTCCAAAGCGGGTGCTGCTAGTGCAGTTCCCGCTGGCCTCGGTGAAGATAGGACTGCGTGCCAAGAAAACCAGGGTAAAGCTAGCGTAAGTGTTAGCGGAAATGAATTAACTGTTTCTGTTGCTGGTGGTGTTGATAGCTTGAATAGTTGGGCATCTAGTGTACCTGCTCAGGGTACTGGTGCTTGGATTGCACTCGATATTGCAACTGGAACAAATGATATTACTAAAGTTAAGTACAATGGGTCCTTGCTTGAAGCAGCAGATGTTGCTGAAGCTAATGAGTGGGGATTTGCTAATGGTCACTTTGTTCTTTGGATTAAAGCTAATGTAGTTAAATCTACGCCTAAGACATTTACTCTTGGTGGTGAAGGAGAGACCAAAACATTTACTATTAAAGTAGTAGATGCTGCTTAATGATTTTTATATGCGGGAGGCGGTTGGCGCTTCCCGCATTTTTTGTTTATAGGAAGGAAGTGAGATGAGTGGAATATACTGGGACAGATGGTTTTAAAATAGATATTACAGAGAAAACGGTTAAACAGATAGTTGAAGAATTATTAGACCAATCTGAAAGACCTACTGAAGAATTAACAAAAGAGGCAGATCAAGTTTTAAAACAAGCAGCATATCAATTTTTGGCAGTAGTAGAATATGAAAAACAACATATAGCTAAATTAGAAAATCTTTTACAAGAGAAAAAGAAATAGGAAGCTTCTTTTTTATCAATGAATACAATGAATTATAATAATGTAGATGATGTTAAAGCTGCTTTAAAAAATTCTAAAATTTATAAAAATTTTAATACACAAATTGGAGAATTAAAGAAAACGGCTGCTATGCAAGAAAGTGTAAAAAATATATATAAAGCGGGTTTGGCTTTCCAAGATATGATAAATAAATCATTAAATCAAAATCCAATTTTAACATATGTAACAGGATCTGGAACTAATGTAGGTATTTATTCTGTTCCATTAAGAGAAGCTTTTGAAAAATTATTAAAAGTAGATATATCTTCTGATGGTGCTGTTACTATGCGTTTTAGAGGAAGTTATTCCGCATTAGAAAAATATGCTAATTCTGTAGATAGTGAAATTAAAAGATTAGAATCTGATAGAGGAATAGAAGATAAACCTGTATTAGATGCGACATATCAAGAAGTTATGCGAAGATTTAATAAATATAAATTGTCAATTCCTAAAAATAAAGTTGTAAGTGTTGTTTTATAGAAACGCTCTGGAGATTAGATGAAAATGCTTCCTTCCGCAAAAGGTGATATTAATGAGGCATATGCTAATTATTATTTACAAGGGCTAATAGAATCTCAAGATAATACAGCAAAAGACCTTACAGAAGGAAGTATGGAAGATAATATAAATGCCTTTATGAGTTTAGTTGCTGAAGTTGATAATGCAAGAGGTCGTTTATTAGGAGATGTTAGAGTAAAACAAAATAATGGAACTTTAGAATATGCTATTAAATCTGCGGGTGCTAGTGTCCTTAGCTTAAATTCTTTAGTAGAAATGGCTAATAGTGTAATAGAAGCTACAAATGGGCACGTTAGAGAAGTAATGATTGAAATGAGAAATAGTGATGATAGTATAAAAGTTCGTCGTAATATAGCAGAGAAAGCTATTAAAGATGAAATTGTTTATAAAGTAGAAAAGGAAGTAAAAACAAAATTGAAAGTTTCTGATTTAAATTTTGATATAACTAGTTGACAACTTTAAAAAAATATGTTATAATATAGATAGGATATAAAAGGAGGTCATTTAAAATGGCAAATTTAAAAGATTTTAATTTAAAATTGAATAAGGCTTTGAAAGTTATCAAAGTAGGTGGAAAAGACATTTCTGTTAAGCAGTATCTTCCCGCGGAAGATAAAAACGCTATATTAGAAATAGCTATGCAACAGGCAGATCAGGGTACAATATTAAATAGTTTTGCCCTTGATGCTATTTTTCATACCTACATTGTTTTAAAATATACTGATTTAGTAGTAGATCCGGAGGATATGGAAGATCTTCTTGGTTTATATGATTTACTTGAGTCTAATAGCATCATTGATGCAGTGGTTGCCGCAATCCCGCAAGAAGAATATGAATCATTATTAACTTATCTTAAAGAGATGGTTGACAGTTATCTTACTTATCGTAATTCTGCTCGTGCTCTTGTTGAGCAGTTTAGTTTCTTTGCTCCTGTAGCAGCGGAAAAATTGCAAGAAGTATCAAAAGATATAGATGTTGATAAATTAAAACAAATTGTCCAGCTTGCAGATAAAACTGGAGAGAATAATGGTCAATAACCTTTAATTTATAAGACCTTGTTATTATATAATAATAACAAGGTCTTTTTTTATTATGAGAAAAAAGGAGGTTATTAGGAATGGCTCAAAATACTAATAATATAAATTTTAAATTGAATTTTCAAATGGGTGATAGAAATGCTTTTGCATCTCTTAAGAAAGAGTTACAAGAAATTAAAACATTAGCGGCAAGTGCTGATTTCGGTTTGGATCAAAAAGAATTAAATAGTGTTTTAAATTCAGTTAATGCTATTGAAAGAGCGATGACAAAAGCTTATGATCCTCAATTAAATACTGTAAATATTCAAAAATTTAATAATTTATTAAAAGAAAGTGGAACAAATATTAATAAAGTAAAAGATAGTTTGTCTATTATGGGGGCAAATGGTAGTACTGCCTTTATGAAAATGACTGGTCAATTAATGGAAATTAATCCAGTTATTAAACAAACTAATTCTTTTTTAGATGATTTATCTAAAACACTTTTTAATACTATTAAATATACTGTTTTTAATAATTTATTAAGCAGTATATCTACTACTATTAGTCAATCTTATCATTATGTAAAAGATTTAGATAGATCATTAAATGATATTCGTATAGTTACAGGTAAAAGTGCAGATGAAATGGAGCGTTTTGCTGAACAAGCAAATGATGCTGCTAAGAGTCTTGCGGTAACTACTAAAGATTATACTCAAGGTTCTTTAATTTACTACCAGCAAGGTCTTGATGATGAAACAGTTAAAACTCTTACTGATATTACTGCAAAAACAAGTAATGTTACTCAACAATCTATGAGTACTGTTTCTGAACAGTTAACTGCGGTTTAGAATGGTTATCAAGTAGCTAATCAAGCTGCAGAAGAAGGCATGCAAGTTTATGAAGAGTATGTAGATAAAATGGCCGCAGTTGGTGCTACTACTGCATCAGATCTCGAAGAATTATCTACAGCTATGAGTAAGGTGGCTTCTGCTGCATCTTCAATGGGAGTTGGTTTTGATGATCTTAATGCCCAGATTGCTACTATTGTTTCTGTAACAAGACAAGCTCCTGAATCTGTTGGTACTGCATTAAAAACTATTTATGCAAGATTAGGTGATTTGAAAGTAGATGGAGTTGATGAATTTGGTACTAAACTTGGTGAAGTATCTGCTCAACTTCAAACTATGGGAATTAATATATTAGATCAGCAAGGCAATATGCGTAATATGTCAGATGTTATTGCAGAAGTAGCTGAGAAATAGGAAACTTGGACTTCTGCTCAGCGTCAGGCGGCTGCCGTAGCTATGGCTGGTAAAAGACAATATAACAATTTAATTGCTTTGTTTGATAACTAGGAAATGTATGGAGATGCTTTAGAAACTTCCATGAATGCTGCAGGAACTCTTGAAAAGCAACAAGAAACTGCTTTAGAGTCTATTGCTAATAAAATGGATGTTTTAAGAGCAACTGCTGAAGATCTATATGATAGTTTATTTGATACTAAAACTATTGGTGGCTTTGTTGGTGCGGGAACTAAAGTACTTCAATTTTTAACTGATTTTACAGATGGTGTAGGTGGATTAAATAATATTTTACCTATGCTTGGCTTTTCTTTAACTCAATTATTTAGTAAACAAATTGCTGCGGGTGCCGAGGCTATTGTTACAAATATTACTAGAATTAAAGATGCTAGTATTTTAGCTAAAGAAAATATGGAACAATTAAAATTAGTATTTTCACAGAGTAGCTTTTAGAGTGGGGAAAATGCCGATGGGAGACAAGGTGCTGCATTTGAACAAGGAATGGGACAGCTATCTAATCTTTATTCTCAAATTGGGCAGTATCAAAATATGATGAATGAACAAGAGAAGCAGAACTATGATTTGCTTGTAAAGCAACAAATACAAGTAAATGAGCAAAGAAATTCATTGGATGATATGGTTAGTGCTCTTGTACAAGATCATAATGTATATGATTTAATTTCTGAAGATACTTTTAAAAATGCTGAAAATGCTCAATTATAGCTTAAAGAAGTAAATAAGGTAAATGAAGTAGTTGAAATATTAGAAACTACTTTAGACCAAATGAATAGAATGGAAGCCAAAGGTACTCAAAGTAATTTCCGTTTTATGCTTAATGGAATGACTCAAGGAGGACTTAATCCAGAAGCTATTAAAAATTATATGACTGAAATACAGAAACAATTTAATTTAACGGAAGATGCTTGGAGAGAATTAACAAATTCTATTGATATTACTGATTTTAGTACTGCAAAAAAGAGTTTTCAAACTTTAATAGAAAAGTTGAAAGAAACTGGAGCCTCTGCAACTGAAATAGAAAAAATAACTACAGAAGTAGAGCGTAGTCAAGGAACTATAGATAATTTTGCAAATGCAATAGGACAGCAATTAAATCTTAGGAATTTTATAAATAATGTTACTCAAGGAATTAGCGCAGTTGGCCAATTAGCCATGTCTATAAATACTTTTAAAAATCTTGGCAGTATTTAGAATAATGATGATTTATCTACTGGAGATAAAATTCTTCAAACAGTAATGAATCTTTCTTTTGCTTTACCTGGATTAATAACTGCTTTTTCCACTTTTAAAAAAGTATTTAATTTTGGTTCTATTATAGATTCTATAAATGCTAAATTTGTAGCTAATGCAGCTGCAATGAAAGTTAGTATTGCACAAGAAGCTCAATATAATATAGCAAGAACTATTACAAATGTAGAAGATCAAAAAAGATTACTTCTTTTAAGACAATTAATAACTGAAGAGCAACTGGAAGCTGTGGCTACTGGAAAAATGACTTCAGCAGAATTAGCTCATTTAATAATTGAAAATAAAACTATAACTGCTTATAATAGAGATATACCTTTATTAGAAAAAGAAATAGAGTTAAGAATTGCTGAAAGAGAAGCAACTAATGCTGCTAATGCGTCATATAAAGCTTTTCATACAACTATATTAGGCTCTCCTATAGGTTAGCTTATTTTAGGTTTAACTGGTTTAATATCTGTTTTGGCTATAGTAGATGCCAATTATAAAAAAGTTGCTGAATCAGCAAAGAAAAACGCAGAAAAACTTTCTAATTCTGCTAAACAACTTAGAGACGAAGCCAATGAAAATGAAAATTTAATAAAAAGTTTTAATGAATTAAAATCAAAATATGATGAAGGTCTTATTGCGAAAGAAGATTTATAGGAAACAACTAATAAATTAATTGAAGCTTATGACCTTGAAGGTTCTCGTCTTGATATGTTAACAGGCAAATATAATGCTGTTGAAGAAGCTATTAAAAATAGTCAAAAAGCGGAACAAGAAAGTGTTATAAAACAAAATAAACGAGCTATTGAAGCTGCTGCAAAGAATGTTTCTATTCAAGGATTAAAATCGTAGGGAAATGATAGAACAATAGATGGACAAGTAAGAATCAATATGGGTATTTTTGATCCTGAAATGATTGAAGAAACTTTTGGAAAATATAGTTTCGCTACTACTACTGGGGGTCCATCTAATGAAAGAGTAGTCAATGATGTACTTTATAATCCTAATGATATAAAACAAATATCTGAAATAGCATTAGCTTTTGAAAATTTAAAACAAAAGTTGCTTGATAAAGGTTATTCTATAGACAGTGCAGAAATTCAAAAAATTAATACCTATTTAGATGATTTTAATAAAGATGGTGCTTTAAATAATTATTTTACTCTTTTGGAGCAAAATTTACAAGATATTTTATCTTTTTCTAATTTAAATACTGCTTCTACACAAGATGAATTTAATGAAGAGATTAATAATTTAAAAAATATTTTACAAAAAGCTTTAGCTGATGGAATTATTCCTTCGGATACTGATATTGATAAAGCTATAAAAAATTATAGTTCAAAACTTAATAATAGTTTTGCAAAGAATTTTATTTTAAATGAATCATTAAAAGATAAATATGGTAAAGAATTAGCTAACAAATTTAGTCAATATGATTCAAAATTAGTTGAAGCTTTAATTGCTACTGGATTAGATTTATCATTAATTCCAACAGAAAATGTAGATGGTTTAATAGATAATATTAAAACATCAATAGAAAATTCTCCTAAAAATATAGTTTCGATTCCAGCTGCTTTTCAATTAGATATGAATGAAAAAATTCTTGGTGGAAAAGATATAGCTAAAAATGATTGGGAATCTTTAGTAGCTGCGAATTCTCAAACAGAAAAAGTTTTAGGGGATAGGGATAGTTTTAATAATAAAAGTATTGGAGAAAGAATTGCTTTAATGAAAGAATTAAATGCTCTTACATTACAGCAAAATATGGATGCAATACAAGGTTATGAAGAGCTAGAAAAAGCTAATAAAATTTTAATTAATGAAGCTAATAATCAAATTGAAATTAAAAAGAAAGAAATAGCTTTTTAGAATACACAATTAAAAAATGATACTTATGATAAAGCAAAACAAAAAATACAAGAGTTGGGACAAGAGATTGAAGAGTTAACTAATACAAAATATGAATTGACTATTGAGCTTGATATGGAAGCTCGTTCAGATAATCTTGTTCAAAGCGTAGTTGGGGAAGTAATTACATCTGCAGATCAAATAAAAGCTGCAGCCGAATCTATTGGAAAAGATTAGAAAGTAGCAGCAGAAGATGTTGCTACATTTGCAGCAGCTTTTCCTGAATTAATGGAAGGAGTTAAAAGAGAAGCAGATGGTTCTTTACAATTAAGTAAAGAAATTGTTAATGCAGAATTAGAAGGGGCTCAACAAAGAATTGATGCTAATAAACAAGTAGCGATAAAAGCAGCAGAAGATAAAATTAAACAGTTAAAATTAGAAGTTCAATTTAAAGAAGAGCAAGAAAGAATTTTAACTGAAGCATTAGAAGGTGAAAAAACTGCCGCAGAAGTAAAAACTGAATTAGCTGATGCTACTTTTAATTATCAACAACAATTACTTGATAATGGTTTAATAGCACAAGCAGATGCTTTAACTAAATCACAAATTCAAGAGCAAACAGCTGTAGATGGTATGATTAATATTCTTCAGGGTTTAAATGATAGTATTAATATTATACATCAAAACTTTGCGAATATGTTAACTACAGATGCTTCTATGATTAATTTAGATAAAACAGCTGGAGCTATAAAACAAATTATTGCTTCTTCTGTTGACACTAGTTTATTAGAGAAAAATGGTTTTAATACTTCTGACATTGATGCTATGATTAAAGCAAGAGATCAATTAAGAAGTGAAATCTCTCAAGAAAAAACTCAAATAGCATCCTATGAAGGTTTCATCTCTGATATGATGAAAAGTGCTTCAGATATGGATAAAGCTGCTAATCGAGTTAAAAAAGGTTTAGCTGGAAAAGAAGATAAATCTAAGTCCAGTTCTTCTAAGAAAGATAAAGACCAAAAAGAGTAGGAAGATGAATTCGATCGTTATTGGGAAATTAAGAAAGCTATTGATGCAGTTGATAATGCTCTTAAAAAGCTTGATAAAGACCAAGAAAATCTTTATGGCTATGAATTAATTAATTCTTTAAAACAAGAGAATGAATTACTTGAGCAGCAAGCAGCTAATTATAATACACTTTATGAGATGCAACAACAAGAAGCTGCGGAGTTGCGTGAACAACTCGGCGCTATGGGCTTAATGTTTGATGCATCTGGCGCTATTACAAACTATGCGGCGGCTACGAGCGCAGCTTTACAACAGTATGCCGCAGCTATAGAACAGTATAACGCAGGACTTATCGATGAGACCACTCTTAAAGTTTATGAGAAGTCTTATGAAAACTTTAAGAAGTTGTTAGAAAGATATGATAAATTGTATTATACAGAAATGCAGCAGACTCAGGAGAAACTTGACGAGATCCGCCGCAAAGAATTAGCTAACAACTTAAAGGCTTGGGAAGTTGAAATTCAAATTCATTTAGATAAAGAAAAAATGAAGAGAGATTAGAATGATTTTCTTAAAGATATTAAACAAGATTTCCGCAAGGTATTTTCTGATTTAACTATCGATGTCAAATATGATGAAAAGAATTTCAAGTCTCTTGTTAATGATGTATAGACTACTACGAAAGCAATAAGTGATGTTGAAGCGGAAATTGATAAAATGATGGCTGGTGGAGATTCTACTATGTTTGAAAGTGTATCTCAGGCACAGGAGAAACTTAAAGAACTTCAAGAGCAATTATTAGATCAAGGAAAAGCTTTAAGAGAACTTTATAAACAAGTTTAGGAAACATATCTTGAAGGTATTGACCAAGTTAAAGATCAATTTGATGAATTAATGAGTCGTTATGAAAAATTCAATGATGAATTAGAGTTTCATAAAGAACTTATTGAATTATTATATGGCGATAAAGCTTATGATTTAATGGATAAATATTATGAAACACAGACTAAAAATATTGATGCTCAAATTGAATCTTTAAGAAAACAAACTGACTTCTAGCAGAGTGAATTCCAAAAATCTTATGAAACTGCTATTAAGAGTGGTAGTAAAGTTGATATAGATGATTTTACTACTTAGACTGAAGATATGAAAAAAGCCTATGAGAATATGATTGAAGCTCAAGGTAATTTAAATGATTTAGTTCTTGAAGGAGTTAAAATTTTACAAGACCAATATCTTAATAGTATTAACAAAATTATGGATGCTATGGATAAAAATGTCTGGGGCAGAGATGGTTTTGAAGGTATGAAAGATAATTGGGAATTCATGCAGAAAATGGCGGATGAATATCTTGATGCAGTAGAGGGTGGTGCTAAAATACAACTCTTTGCAAATAGAATGGATATGGATAAAGCCAATGCATCTAGTTTAAAAGCTCAACAAAAGATACAAGCTTTTAGAGAGAAAGAGATTGAAGCTTTAAGAGAAAAAGAGAATTTAACTCAGGCTGATATTGATTTGGCGGAAGCCCGCTATCAAATTATGCTTAAAGAAATTGCTCTTGAAGATGCTCAAAATAATAAAACTTCAATGAAACTTACTAGAAATGAGCAAGGTAATTAGTCTTATCAATATGTTGCAGATGAAGATGATGTAGGTCAGAAGCAACAAGATTTACTTCAGTCTTATGCAGATTTATATAAATTAGCAGATGATTCTTATAATCATTCTATGGAACTTGCTTTTGATTTATATGAAGAAATGACTGAAAAAATAAGAGCTTTATATGAAGATACTACATTATCTGAAGAAGAACGAAATCAAAAGATTTTAGAGATTCAAGACCAATATCTTCCGCAAATAGAAGCTGCTGCTGGTAATTCTGAACTTTATAAGCAAGAAGCTATGTGGGCTACTGCAGGAGTTTTCCAAACAATATGCGATCAAGATGAAACTGCTTATGATACTTTAACTCAACGACAAAAAGATTTAGTGGATAGTTTGAGGGATAAAAATTTTGAAGATTATGATGATATGAGAACTCATTTAATTGAAGGTTTTTATCCAGATTTAAATATTATTACAGAAGAAGTATTTAAAAATATGAATATTAATTCTCAAACTACTGCGGCTGCGGTGATAAAACAGTAGGTTACAAATCCTGACTCTGTTAAGAATGAAGTAAATAAAGCGGTTTCCGCAATGCAAGGAGCTATTCAAGAGTATGAAAAAGAACTTGATAAACTTCAACAAATTGCTGATATGGATTTCTCAAAGATTGGTGAGTCTATTGATAAAGTTTCTCAAAAGATAGATGCTATGGGTGGAACTACCGATAAAATGGTGAATAATTCTAGTCAGTATCTTGATGAATTAAGAAGAGCGCTTGAAGCTATTGCTGATAAGTAGAATAGTGTAATTGACCAAATATTAAGTGCCCAAAGAGCTATGCAAGAATATATTAATCTTGCGGCTCAGGCGCGAGCTGCTAGTCAAGCTGCAACTGGAGGAAATCAAGGTGGCGGAAGTGCTGGACCGACTACTGGACCTAGTGGAAATGGAGAGAATTCCGATGGAAATAATTCAACTAATGATAATACAGATAAATTTAAGATAATTGCTTATGACGGACACCAAGGTACTGATGTTACTGTAGAAAGTAATGGCGGAAGAGGTTTTAGTCTTAATGAGGCTCATTCTTTATATCAAAGTAATCAAAGAACTTAGTCAGAAGCAGGACTTTCTAATTTTAGATTTTAGAATATAGCTAAAAATGCGGGATTTCCAGCTTATAGAACTGGTGGTTATACAGGTAAGTGGAATGATGACTTTGGTCGCCTTGCAGTTCTTCATCAGAAAGAGCTTGTACTTAATGCGGATGATACAGAAAACTTCTTGTCTGGTATTAAATTAATTCGTGATATGACTTCACTTAATGGTTCCATTAATGATGCTATCGCAAATGCAGTAGCGAATATGATGTTTGCATTAAATAGAACTTATTCTAGTCCTATACTTGCTGCATCAGAAAAAGAAAATATGGCACCAAATATTTTCAATATTACCGCAGAGTTTCCTAATGCAAATGATGTAAATGAAATTAGAGAAGCTATTCTTAGTTTACCTAATTTAGCATCACAATATATTTCACAAAATACCATATAATAGATTGGGGAGAGTTTAATACTCTCCCCTTCTTTTGTTTGGGCAAATAAAATCAATAGTTTATTATGTTTTTTCATATTTAGTATAAAGGATATAAAAGGAGGTTAGACAATAATGGATAATAAGCCAATTTCAAAATTAGAGCAAAGTATGCTCGATGCAATAGCTATTATCAGCACCGGAAGTGTCAAAAAGTCTAATATGCCTGTAACAATAGAATGTACTATTACAGAAATAGAGGACGCCGGACAACAATTATATAAAGTAAATTATAAAGATAATATATTTACTGCATCCTCCTCTTCTGGTTCTTATGCAGTTGGAGATATTGTATATGTTCATATTCCAGAAGGAGATTTTTCTAAAACTAAAATTATTATTGGTGCGGTTGAATCCGCAGAAAATAAAGTTGAAGAAGAAATTATAGATGATTATTTAGAAATAAGTGATAATCTTTTTAAAGATGAAACCTTTTCTAGCGAATATAATTTATAGAGCTATGAAACAACACAAATATCAATTATATTATCAGATAATTTTAAATTATTATTAAGTAAATAGATAGAAAGCGGGAAAAATAATTTTATGCTTTCCGCAGATATAAAGACAGCACTTCCCGCAGAACAACAAGTAAATGGTAATTATGGTATCATATTAGAAATACCAGTGTTGTGCGATCCTGGAACCGGAGAGAGTTATGAAGATGATCCCGCAGCTTAGGAGAAAATAGTTTATATTAATATAGATAGACATACTATCGAAGGTAATCCTTATAGATTATTAGATTGGTCTTCTCAATCAATTAAATAGAATTTATTAAAAGATTATCAACTTGATCTTAAAAAAGATTTTAAATTAAAAATATTTGTGGAAGATTTCCCTTATAGTAAAAGTGAAAAGGGAGAAGATGATATTTTTATAAAGAATATCTCTTTTAAAACCGTAGAGGAATTAACTGATGAACAAAAAGATAAATACTACTTGACTATTGTTTCAGATACAGGAAATTTCTTTTTAAGCAATAGTGCAAGCGAAAAAAAGCTTACTCCTGTATTAAAAATAAAAGGCAAAACAAGTAAAGTAGATGAAAGATATAATTGTTATTAGTTTGAATACGATCCATCTGTGACTGCTTCTAGTCCATATTATAGTGTGGTTGCGGGCCCGCGTTAGAAATGTTTAAATGAAAAAACTAATGTTCAAGTTCAAAGTAATGGAGTAGAAACTTTTGATTATATTACTAATGTATATTCATATATAGTAAAACAAGAAAAAGTTATTTCAAATAAAAAATATAAATGTATTCTTGTTAATCCTATTAAACAAGTTACTATTTCATCAAATCCGATTGTAATAACAAATAATTTAAATGCAATATCTTGTGAATTAAAATCTGCAACTGAAACTAATATTTTTCCAAGTGGCGTTGGTTCAGTAGAATTAATAGCTAAAGTAACTTGGAATGAAATTACTAGTACAGATAGATTTGAAGTTGCATAGACTCGCACTTCCGCAGATGGACAAACAGAACTTTCGACTGATGCATTTGAAGTAATTGAAATTAGACAGCAAGATGATTATTATGAAGAAAGAATTAAATTTCCTGTTTCTATTGTTGAAAATAGTAATGAAATAAGTTGTATTTTTTATCGTACTCAAATAATAAATGATAAAATAGCTCAAGAAAGACAACAGTTAGGAATGGCGGAAATTAAAATATTTACTGAAGAACAGTTAGATTAGTCTGCTACCATATTAAATGGGGATGTTCTTTATAAATATGATGGAGATGGTAATTCTCCTTTTGTTGCGAATTACGCTTATCCATATACTATTAAAAGTATTTTACCTTTAAAGTATAAAGTATATAAACCAGGTGGGGTTGAATTAACAGATAATGAATATAATTATTGTAAGACTGAATGGTTGGTTCCTATAAATTCTTTACTTATTGTAGAAGGAGAAACAATAGGAGAATATAAAAGAGTTAATTCCCGCGAATTAACTTATAAAATAAGTGATGTTTATAATCCTAAAAAGACAGATAATTATGTTATTTTGAATGTAAAATTTCAAGACCAAGAGCTTAGTCAAGTCGCCAATATTAAAATGGTTAAAGAAGGTGAATCTGGAACAAATGGTTCTAAATACACTGGAGTTATTACTTATAATGGAAAGTCTTATGAAGATTTAGATAATAAAAATCTTTGTAAATTACAATTAGCTTATGTAAATGAGTTAGGTTGGTATAAAAATAAAGGTGGTATTGCGGGAAACTATTTAGAACCCATTAATGATACTCTTGATTTTGAAATAAAAGTCTATTGTGATGGAACTAATATTACAGATGATTCAGACCGATATAATGTAGCTTAGTCTTTATTTGATGCAGCCTCATTGAAGAACCCAGCAAAAGAAAATACTCTTGCTTTAAAAGTTGTTCAGGGTGAACCTGGAAAATTTTCTACTAATGGAGTATTAACTAAAGATTCTATCTCTTGTACTGTAATACAAGCAGAAATTACTGTAAATAATACAGTAGATGGGGAAGAGGCTAGTACACTTTTTAATGGAAAAGGCAAGGAAAAGATTTATTGTTATTATCCTGTAGAAGTTGCATATTTAGGAGATAAAAAATCTTTTAAAGAAGGGGAAGTTAAAATTCCTTATATAGCGGATGGTTTCTCTAAAGTATTGTATGCATCTGACTCAACGAATCCGCAATTTGATAATGCTAATGATTTTAAAGTAGAAAATATTTTAGATATAAGTGAAGATAAAAAGAGTTATGCAGAAGGCTATGATTTTAATTAGTCTGGTTCAGAAAATATATGTATAAGAAGTAAAAATGAAAATACAGCTAAAATTGCTCCTATTACTATTTTTAATAGTGGAGATAGTTTAAATTATGTTAAAGTTGAGTTAACTCCTAAGACAGACAGAAGGGAGTATGTAAATGGTGAAATAAAAAGACTTGAAAAAGAAATTAAAAAATTAAACGATGTATTTCAACAACTTAATTGTTATTTACATGAAAATAAAGAATATGCTACTTTTGATGAATTTTATGAAAAGATAGAAGAAAAAGAAGAAGATAATGATTAGGTTCAGGAGATTTTGAAACTTTTAAAGGGTGATAAAGTAAAATTATTCTTACAAAAAAGAATGGAAGTGCTTACTGCATTAGAACCTTTAATTGATTATATATTATCTGCAAAAGAAAGAATTAAAACAGATGATTATAAAACTATTTTGCAGACTTTGATAAATGAAAGAGAGCTGTTATAGCAGATAAGTGATAAAACTGCGGAAGAAGTTTCAAATTATATTATAAAACATATTCCGCAGCTTGATATTAAATTAGATGAAAGTATTATTGCTGAACAGACCGCTAAAGGAAAGATTTTAAAAAATAATACAGTTAAAGCTTTTGGACTTTATCAAAAAAATTTTAATTCAAAATTATCTTCTTTAAAAACTTCTATTTCAAAGAAAATAACTGATCCTAAAAATTTTGTTAATGCGACAAAAAAAATTTCTGATTTTTTACAGAGTATTAGTAAAATTGGAGATAAAAAGGTAGACTTTAGCGCATTAATGAAATATGGTTATTTTCAAGATATAGTTAATTATCAAAAATTATATACTTCTTTAACTATTAGACTGGCTCACCCAGAAGATATTTTATCTACTGAAGAGAAAAATGATCCAGAGATATATATAGAAAAAATAAAAACTTATTATGTAGATATATATCCACTGATAGCAAATTATAATGATATAGTTATATTAGTGGAAATGCTTGAGAAAATTTTTATTATATCTGGAAAAGATTATAAAAAAACTTTAGCTTATTATAAAGCAATTTTAAGAAAAATATTAGAACAAAAGCAAGAAGAAATAAAGAGTAAAAATAATGAACTTGATGATTATAATAATGTTTTGGCATAGTTTGATCTTGCGGAGATTGATATTACTCGTCCTATAATAATGTTATTTAATAGATATGAAATGAGTAATATTGTTGGTTAGGATGGAAGTAAATTATGTATTGATGATAGAGATGAAGAAAATCCTCAATATTTACTTGCTCCTCAAGTTGGGGCGGGAATTAAAAATGAAGATAATTTATTTACAGGTTTAGTTATGGGTCTCCGTAATATTAATAAGACAGATCAATCTGGAAGGATTACTCAAGTAGGACTTTTTGGTTAGCATAATGGACAGCAGACTTATTTCTTAAATGCAGAAGACGGTTCTGCTATAATGGGTAAGGCTGGTGGTGGTCAGATTGTAATAGATCCTAATACAGATAAAGGATTGATTTATAGTTCTACTTTTTATAAAGATTTTGATAATACTGGAAAACCGATAAATTATTCTAAATCTAATGAGTCTGGAAAAGGTATGATTATAGATTTGACTACTCCTGAAATCAGATTTGGAAATGGTAATTTTAGTGTTAATGCAGATGGCCATTTGATAGCGGCTGGTGGAGGTCGTATTGGTGGTTAGGTAATAGGAGACACTGAATTACATAGTGATGTTGATAAAGGTGCCGGTCGTATTACAATAGATTCTGGAAATATATGTGAAAATGCTTATATATAGGAATTAGATATGGGATCTGAAGAACCTGAAGATGTTAAATTAGGATATAGTGGGAAAGGTGAAACAGTAAAAGAAAGATTTAATAAAGTAGAATATAAAAATAAACTTTAGGATACTGTAGAAGTTAGTTTAGATGGTAAAACAATTACTATTAAAAATGGAAATGAAAAGAAAACTTTAACAGGAGAAGACTCTATTAGTGATCCGATAGCTTATATATCTAATCATAATATTGTTGGGAAAATTATTTATAATGATAATGGAAGTACAGGTAAAATATATTCTCATAGCCATGATAAATTAGATAGTCCATCTACACCCGGTTTTTATTTATCTAGTGATGGATTATCAATAGGTTCTAAATTAAAAATTAATAACGATGGAGAAATATACGCTAAATATATAGAAGCTTCTACTGACGGAAAAATAGGTGGCTAGGATATTAAGAGCAATGGCTTATTTTCTGGAAATATTAAAATTATGTCTTCTGGTTCTATCGAAGGAAATTATAATGCAGATAATAAAACTGGATAGAAAATTGATAGTAGTGGAAATGCTTATTTTAACAACATAACTTGTAATAATATTTTTACAATAAACGATGGCGAAAATAGTTAGAGTCGAGATGAATCAGGTAATATTAGTTATTCATTTGGCGGAAGTGCTGGAGCCAGTGGAGCATAGGCTTTTTCAAATGAGTCTTTTGGATTTACAGGTGGCGGTACTACATTTGGAAGCACTGGAGCTGAAGCGGGATTAAGAATGAATGAAGATACTACTAGAGTAGGTAGCCAGAAAATTACTCCATTTATTGAAGAAATCGCTGCTAATAAAATAACAACTGTGGAATTAAATGCTGATAAAATTACGACTGGAACTTTAACAGCAGATCGTATTGATATAGAAGGAATTATTGAGAGTACTAAATTTCAAGGTTCTGCATTATTAATTAAAAGAATGGCAATTTCTGATGACCCTGGGCCAGGAGCAGAATTAGGCGTTTTTACTGTTGGAGATCATAGGATAGGAAGATTTTCAACCACTATTAATGGTGTCACTATTAATTATTTAGGTTAGTTATAATAAAAAGGAGATAAAAGGATATGGAAGAATTAAAACAAAAATTACTTGATGTGTGTAATGAAAGCGGGCTCCCGCTTGAGGCAATCTTATTCGTGACTAAGGATTTGTATCGCGACGTAGAGGATACTCTACGTCGCGTAAAAACAGGTCTTTTAATAAAAGATAAAAAGGAGACAAAAGAAAATGACAGTTAATTTATTTATTACATTAGTTACAATTTTAGCTTTAGTAAGTTCTTTAGTTACTGAAGCAATCAAAAAGGCTTTTAATAACACAAAACCTACTTTATTAGCGGCTATCGTGTCCGCAGTTGTAGGTTGGGGCGGAGGGGTCGCCGCATATCTTTTAATGGATATTGCATTTACAACCCCTGCTATTATTGCTCTTGTTTTACTTGCTCCAATTATTTGGGTAGGTGCAACAGTTGGTTATGATAAAGTAATGGAAATTATAAAACAAATTTTAGGTATTGATAAAGAAGCCTAATACTAAGCGGAAGATTAGATATCTTCCGCTTATTTTTTTGGTCCAAAGACATTCATTTCTTTCTTTTGTTTCTCATATATAAAGATAAGAGAAGTATTCTTTTCAGATAAGGAGGATGCCTATAATGTTAGATTTATTTACCATGTTTACTCCCTTACAAATTATAACTTTTATAATAGTTCTTACTGTTGCAATAAAAGCTTTTTGGGAGTTAATAGATTTTTTTAAAAATAAATATAAAGAAAAATTTAATAAAGACCATCAAATTCTTACTAAAGATGAAGAACTTATAAAGCATTATGAAGAATGTAAGAATCAAAGATTAGAAACAATAAATTTATATAATTCAGTAAATGATAAATTAGATGTTTTATCTAATTCTATTAAACAATTATCTAATAGAGTAGATCGTTTAACAGTATCAGATAGAAATGATATTCGACAGTTTATTGTTAGAGAATATCATTATTTTACTGAAGAAAAAGGCTGGATAGATGATTATAGTTTAGATTCTATCTTACAGCGTTATGAAGATTATAAAGATGAAGGTGGTAATTCATATGTTCATACTTTGATAGACGAATTAAAAAGGTTGCCAAAAAAGAATCCTTCAACAAAAAAGGAATAATAATTATAGAGATAAAAGGAGGTAAAAGATGGCTAGTAAAGTTTTATATGCTCCAGTTATAGATAGTTATATGCCTGCTTTTATAGGGAGTGAGAGTAGCGGCACTTGCGATGTTTGTTTTTCTTTATCTAAATTCAATGGTTCAGTAGATATAAAAGGAATTCAAGTTTCTATAGCAAAGCAAGGAAACGGAATGACAGTTATAAATCCAGTTGATTCGGATGGATTATATCGAAGCAATGGAAGAATAATTATTATGAATGGAGAGCCAGTAAAAAGTAGTGATGGATTATATCATTTTTCTTTAACTAATAATGATATTAGAAATGGTTGGACTTCTGGTTGGGTTTATAAAATTCAAATAAGACTTTCTCAAGTTGAATATACTTCAGATATAAAACAAGAGCAATAGTTGAATGATAATGCTAGTAGTTTTTCTGAATAGTCTACTGTTTGTGTAGTAAAAGCTATTGGAAAAGTTGATCTTGAAATAGGAAATCCTTTTAATTATCCTAAATTAGATGAAACTAATACTGATTTTGAAGTCATGCATACTTATTATGATTCTACTATCGCTTTTGGTGGTAGAATGACTTGTGCAGATGCTAGTGAAAAATTATACTCTTATAGAGTTCAAGTATATAACTATAAAGGCTCTGAAGATTTAGATGAATTAATAGAAGATAGTGGGTTTTTATATGCAGACCAATATCAGAATGGAAATGAATTTTATTATTTTATTAAAAAAGAATTTAAAGATAGCAGACAGTATAAAATAATTTTCACTTATGAAACTATAAATGGGTATAAGAATACTTGGAAAGATATTTTTGAGATATCTTGGGCGCAAAGCCAGGCTCCGCAGATTGTAGTGCGAACTGCAGAATAGATATCAGGAAATACACATCAACATTCTACTGCTACTATGGCTTCTTCTGTTTATGAAGATGAAGAAGAAGGTAGAATGGCTTTAAAATTAGTAGACTTAGAACCTAGATTTCGTTCTGGTAATTATTGCATACGAAGAACTGATGAAACTAGTAATTTTCAAGATTGGGTTGATATAAAAATTATACCTATAAAACAACAAAAGATAGATGAACTTCCTATTTATTATGATTATACAATTAATAGCGGAGTTTATTATTTATATGCTGTACAAGAGATAGATAGAAATGGGAATAGATCATTGATGCATTCAATGGAAACTCCTGTTTCAAGAAATTTTCAATATAGTTATCTTTTAGGCGAAGGCGGAAAGCAATTAAAACTTAAATTTGATAATACAATGCAAAGTTTTAAAATTCAGCAGATTGAGTCTAAAGTAGAACCGATTGGTAATAAACATCCTACTATTACAAGAAATGCAGTAACAGAATATAAGATTTTCCCATTGGCGGGATTAATTTCTTTCCAAATGGATGATGCAAAAATATTCTGTTCAAAAGATAGCGTTTATGGAGATAATGCTGGATATCATAAGCATTAGATAAATTCTGGTAGTAGTGATATTGAGATATTTCCTGATTATGATTTTAATTAGGAAAAAGATTTTAGAAAAGAAGTAATTAAGTTTTTAAAAGATGGTAAACCTAAATTATTTAAATCTCCTACTGAAGATAATATTGTAATAAGATTAATGGATATTAATTTTACTCCTAATCAAACTTTAGATAGAATGATTTATTCTTTTACTTCTAATGCAAATGAAATTGCAGAACCTACAATGGAAAATTATTTAAAATTTGGTTTTTATGAAGTAGGAGAGCCAGAAGAGGATTTTGCTGTTTATGAAACAAAAATTGGTCAACTTTATGGTGACTTTACTCCTAATGATAATATTATTAAAATGATTTATAATAAATATTCTAGCGGAAATGAGGAAGTCGCCGGTTTTATTAAAAAAATCCAAAAGGTGTATCAAATTCGAATCACGATAAATGACAAACCGCTGAGGGTCCG
>Ga0310697_10001540_pt1 | contig 26553 bp, 21 predicted proteins | sample 172DNAGHGlowgp2_FD_203883 | JGI IMG/M metagenome (GOLD analysis project Ga0310697, IMG submission 203883) | Sheep rumen microbial communities from Palmerston North, Manawatu-Wanganui, New Zealand - 1728 DNA GHGlow gp2 (v2) (version 2) | ecosystem: Host-associated > Mammals > Digestive system >...
AGAAAGAAAAAATAATATTACCTTTGTGACCAGACCAAACAGGCCGCCTTCTGGCGGTACCCTATTGCGCGCTACGGCGGTACCCTTTACGCCGCCACGGTCGGTATCCTTACAGCGCTACCCGCAAAGAGGCCTTTAAGGCAAGCAACATATCATATATTTGAATACAAGGAACCCCTATAAGATTACAGACATCGGGAATTTTGATTTCAGTCTTCGAGGAGGGTTTACTTGTTTCATAGGAAACGACGGATATACTACCATGCCCTAAAGCATAAGCGCAGATAAAAGGATCTGCCAGAGTTTCAGCAGCATAGCTATTTAATGTGGAGGATTTGTATTTTCCAGTATCCCTTACTGTAGTTTGAATTCTCTGATAAGAGGCCATTGTGATTTCATCAACTGGAAGAATAGCCTTCGCTGGAAAATTGTTTTTCAGCCACGTCTTTACATCATCTTTTCCAGCATACACCTCATCTTTTACTTTATCTATGGTGAAGATGAGTCCGTTTTGAGCCATGGTAACTAATCCGGCCCAAAAGCACGGAAATACCCCCATATTGTAAAAGCGTTTATGAGATTCGATAAAGATATTTGAATCCAATAAATACCTCATGCCATTCCCAACTTAAATGCTTTGTTAAACGTATTTCCATACAAGCCAGTTAGCCGATATGCCTCATTATATAGGATTTGTCCGCTTCTAATAGCATTCCCGATATGAGTCGAAAACACAGACCCAAGCCTTCTGTCTAAAGTACGATAGAAATCTCCTTTTGAGGTCTTCTTTTTTGCAGGAAGATCTGCGTCGAAGGGATGTTGATACATTTCATTAAGACACTCTTTAGAGAGTAATCCCAATTCGTAAGCTCTTCGAGCAACTACAATCGTACTTGCCTTACTCTTTTTTGATATGGTAACGATGTCCGTTTGGCTTTTCCAGTATTTACTAAAATAGCTATTGGGTACTAAAAACTCGGCCGCTACTAGATTACAGAGGCGTTCCTTCGAATCTTGAATACTCTCCATGTCAATGCTGGAGTATCCAGAGCCATATCCTATGAGGACATGAGCCAATTCATGTATGAGCGTGAACAACTGGGCTCTTTTGGAGTCATTGTTGTTTACGAACACAAATGGAACATAAGTATCAACAAGAACAAAACCTCGGCAATCGGATACTTCTATCCTGCGCTTATTGCTATTCCCCACAACACCATTGAATTCAACAGCAATGCCCTTATCCTCAATCAAGTTGGCAAGATAAGACACGGCCGCGCCAGGCGTGGATTGCAACGACGCCCATTCTTCATCAATGGACAAAAGGTTTCTAATTTCTTTAACCAGCTCTTCAACGCTGGCATTTTTATAACGTCCAACAAAGGGGAGTTCTTCATACTCGTTTTCTTCAAGATAGTCTCGCAACCAGCCTTGACGTGAAGAAAGGATATGTATAGTGTCTAGGACATTAAGATTACCAAGGGCGGTAACATTGTCTCCACGAAATAACGGGATGATGGGAACTTCTTCTGGAGGAGCCTGAAGCATGAGATAACCAAAAGGGACATAAAACTTCCTGGCAAAAACTTCCAGTTGTTTTTTGGTCGGTATCTTGGTCCCTTCAAGCCATGAAGAAAGATGCGGGAACGATTTCTCTGCCTGGTCTTTCTCATAACCAGCACGCTGGACTGCCCATAAAAGCAATTCATTGTTGATATTAACGCGTACTGATCCCATAGCATTATAGTGGTTCATCTGCAAAAATAGTGCTTTTTTCCCAGATGACAAAAATGATACTCGGAGAACCGCTCCGAGATTAATTCTTTTCTGTGATGTGCTTGTATACTAATAAAAGTGATTTGAACGAATTGTACTAGCAATCCGCTTCTTTCATGACGACGACGCATCAAAAATAAGATGACAATCTTTCGCTCAATCGTGTGCAATGAACATTATCAGGATCGAGCTTTAGCCCCTCGTGAACAAATTGTGCGGCTTTTACTTCGTCATTTATATGAAGGCAGAGCCAAGCGATTCTAGAATAATCATCACCGTTTGCTTCATCAATCCTTTTTTCCATAACAGAAATAACATATTCCACAAGACTTCTTTTAATCTCTCGATCAAAAGATGCCGAGTGGGAATAATAGTATTCCGTAATTCTCTGAGCGGCTTCACTAATCATATAAAACGGCACATTCGGGAGCTGAACAATACCAGTTATTGCTCCAACTTCACCTTCCCAATCATTATTCCGTTGACAGGCCTCTAAATATGTTTGCCACCCCAGAATCCGATCCTTCTCGTTCTCCGCAACTCGAATATAGTCTTTATAGGCTCTCTTCTCATGATCCCAGGCGCCATACTCAGCATATAGCTCAGCAATACGAAGCCAGGCTTTGGGATAACGACTTGCTAAAACCTCTAAATAAGGTATTTCTTTTTCTAAGTCCTCAAAAGACGATATCCGCCGAGCAACAGCTTTAAGTTTTGTCTCAATATGATGATCAAGCCCTCTTATGCTATTCTTGGAATCTGCGCCAAATTCCATAAGCAGTTTCCTATCCCTCATGATTTGCAACTTGTCGTCAGAAACCTCTAATTCACTCTTCCCAAAAATAAGAGCAGCTAACGGGACATTAACAAATTCTTCTTCATCTTTTTCCACAAGTTCAATAAAAGAACTCATGGATAACTCCTCTAAGGCTTTGTATACATCAAGCCGCTCATTTTCTTCTGGAATAAGAACCGACTCTAAAGCCAGAGACGGAATAGCAGAAGCCCAGGAACATAGTGTTAAAAAAACTCTTTGTGCAGGATACGAAAGAGAAGAAAAAGTCCTTTTAAAAAGAGCCTCCAGAATACGATCTTTTCCAGCAAAAATACGCTTGATATCTAGAGCCTTTCCAACTCTAGCCACATCGCCCAAAATAATTTTTATTACATACGGGTGTCCTTCGGATTCAGTAATTAATTTGTTGATATAGGATTCCGAAAGAAGATGTTCAATTCGTAATAAACTAGCTGTTTCATTAATAAGCTTGCGACATTCATCTTCCTCCATTCCGTTAACCTCGATTGGATAGTCTGCTTTGAAATTTCGATTCAAGCGAGATGTGATAAGTACTTTGTTTGGACTTCCAATACTATTATTAATCCACTCATATATTTCTGCCGGGTTTGTTAATGTCTCGAAGTTATCAAAAATATATAAGGCTTTACCATACGTTGTTTGACACAGCTCCTTTGTGAAACAATCGATTGCTTCCTCCTTTTTATACTTATTATCCGGGCTGATCAAACGCATATATTCAAGTGCGATATCTTCTTTATTAATGACTGTAGCACTTACTTGCTTGGGGCCGTCTTCAGACAAGTCAATATCGCGAGCGCTGAACCAAATCACGATATCAAATCTGTTATCATCTAATAGTTTATGAATAACATGTACTGCGAGTGATGTTTTGCCTATCCCGCCCCTTCCTTTTAATGTAACAACAGGAAATCGTTTATCTTCTATTAGAATATCAATAAGCTTTTGTTCTAAAGACGGTCGCATGATATAACCAGGCATTTCCTGGGGGATATTAGCAAGTGCATTCTTTTTTACGATTAGACTCTTTTCTCCAGCAGTAATACTTTCCCGCATAGCTGATGGGGGTAATAAATACGGTGTCGAATCCAACATTTTTCTTGTGTCGGAGACATAATCAAGAACTTCGTATCCATTACTCTTAAAACCGCCGCAGGGGACAGAGAAGAATGTAATCTCCGGGGTGGAATAAATAAGAGATAAACGGATAGGATTGTCGATAAAGCAATAGACCCCTTCCTGTAAATTCTCTTTATTGTTCTTACTAGTTAGATACTTAAAAAACGATTGATCGCCAGCAATACTACTTACTCGATATGATCCCGAGAGATTTTGTCTAATATGTGCCCAGGGTCTTTTGAACAAAAAAAGATTTGACAATAATAAGCCTATTGATTCATCTAGCAATGGTGCGGCTTTTGAAGATTTCTCACTTGTTGTTGCCCCATGGCCTTTTGTTTTGTTTCTTAGTGTAGCAAAAAACTGAAACCATACATAAAACCCAGACTTTCTCGTGATTGATGCGGAATCGATATCAAACACAGAAAGGCATTCTTTTAATTGATTAATCGCATCAGTTGTCCACTGTTGGTTAACATGTCTATTCGTTAATTCTTTAACCTCTTTATCTTGGACATCTACTGGTAGCAGGTTGGGATTGTTGCCAGTTAAAACACTAGTTAGTACGGTGGCAAAGTCTCCAACTCCATCAGCATGAACAAGCGTATACTCAAAACGATATCGAGTTCGTTCAACGTCATCCCTTATGCATGATACGAAAAAAATAGTAATTATTTTCGTAACATACTCGCCAAGAAGCAGTAGATCGTAGAAATATTCTGTATCTGAAGACTCCTTGGCAGTTTCGACTCTCCTTAGCATTGCATCTATTGGCAAAAAACTAATCATCTGGGACATTATTTAAAAAATTAATTATATCAATACTTCGGTAAATTTTATGTTTAGGAGCCGCAAGGCGGCGGACTAAACGAAAACATATAGTTTAACAACAAAAGTTCATTGAAAACACTGTCAATAACGACCGCTCAGAGAGCTGCGAAGAGTGGGTGCAAATGCTCCGAAAAAGATGCGTAAAGTGCTGAAAATAAATCAGAAAAGTATTGCATAAGTCGTTGATTATTAGTAACTTAAGTGTTCCAAGCTTTAAGTTATGACTAACTCAAACGTACTTACGCAATACCAATCCGAGGTCATTGAAGCCCTCAAATCAGCAGCAAATTTAGGCAAACCTTTTGAGAAAGTAATCATCGATACCCTAAAACTCTTCATGGCAATACCCGATAAGATCAATTTCCTGCAGATGGGCCGGTACGGCGAGTTCACTGAACAGACCTACCGGAACACCTTCACCCGGGATGACTTTGACTGGTTCTCGTTCAACCTCTTCCTTGCGAACAAGGTGTGTACGGGAAAGTTCAGAGCCATAGCGGTGGACCCGAGCTTCATTCCCAAGGCGGGGAACAAGACTCCGTGGTTCGGAAGGTTCTGGTCTGGAGCTGCCGGAGGTCCCAAGAGAGGCCTCGAACTGCTGGGCATTGGCCTGATTGACGTTGAGAATCACGATTGCATGACTCTCGGTGCCCTTCAGACACCTAACGCCAAGACGCTTGAGGAGATGGACTACAACCTGGTCGACTGGTATCGGGAACTCCTGATATCTATGAAGGACAGGCTTCAGGCCATATCCAAGCTTCTTGTTGCGGATGCCTTCTTTGCCAAGCAGACCTTTGTCCTGCCGCTTTTGGACGAGGGCTTTCACGTGGTCAGCCGCATGCGGAACGATGCCGCCCTGTGGTATCCCACAACGGAAAAGCCCACCGGCAAGCGGGGCCATCCCAGATGGTACGACGGCAAGATTGACTTTGCCAACCTTGACCCTGCCCGCTGCGTTGAACTCCACGTGGACAAGGGGCGTCTGTTTGGCCTCAAGGCCTACTCGAAGTCCCTCAAACGCTTCATCAAGGTTGCCATCTGGTATCCGGATGCGGACTCGATGGACAAGTGGCAGATCTACTTCAGTACGGATGAGTCTATGACCACATACGATGTAATCAACTGCTACAGAACGCGTTTCCAGCTGGAGTTCTGCTTTCGCGATGCCAAATCTTACGCCGGTCTCAACGACTGTCAGGCCAGAGACCTTCGGAGACTGGAGTTCCACTTCAACGCTTCCTTTGCCAGTATCAACCTGGCCAAGGCCGCCTGCAAGGACCTCGGAGTACCGTTTTCTGTATCTTCCTGCAAGTCGATGATCCATAACGCCTACATGCTTGAGCGATTTATTTGCGTGTCCGGTCTGCGACCGAACCCACAAGTTATTGACAAACTTTTCAAAGAACTGGTTTTATTTACATCCAAAGCCGCTTAGGCCTGGGAAAAAGTTAACGAACTATTGATTATATAGAAAGGCGCTGTTATTTAACTATGCAGGTATTATTTACATTTACAAAGGTAACCTTTTTTCCGTATTCATAGATAATAAGAGTTAACACCTCTCATTTTACACTCCTTTTAATAACCTCACTCTATTACACCCTAATTCCCGAAAGTGAACTGTGGATTTGACAGTTTCTTTCGGAAATTGCTGATTTGTGTCAAATTGGACATACCGCAATCATGTATTTGAGTGTATTGAAATTTCATAGATTTTCAACATTCAAAATAGTGTAAAATGCGTATAATCAGCCTCTTGACGGTTCAAAATTTAGCGCTCATCTTTGCGTTAGATTAATCTGCGTAACACGCACAACCGGTTGTGTTTTCATTAACTTAATTTCGGTTGAACTATGTTTATAGAAGACACGACACCCATCGCAGCGCTCACCGTTGCAGACCTTAAGAAACTGCTCAAAGACTCCATCCGCGAGCAAAAGATTGACGCCATTCCGCCTGTCACCACACCCGGGAAGCGCTACGTCTATGGACTCAAAGGAATCCAGGACCTCTTCGGCGTATGCCACCTCACAGCCCAGCGCTACAAGGACGGCTTCCTCGCCCCCGCCTGCATTCAGAACGGGAGGAAGATCATCGTTGATGCCGATATGGCCATGGACCTTTTTAAGAACTATCAGTATGAGAACGCTAGATGAAATTGATCCCATCGCCGCCATTACGGCTGAGATAGAGAAGTTCCAGAAGATGCCGGATAGAATCGGCATCATGTCCGTCAAGAGCGCCAACCAGTGGGTCGATGACGCCTTGCAGGAACCCGACCCCAAGACATACTTCTACGACCTTCTGGTCGAAGGGGAATGCACCGTCCTCTTTGCTTCCTCCAACGCCGGCAAATCCGTCCTGGCCACCCAGATGGCCGAGGCTGTCGCCAGAGAGAACACAGTCCTTTATCTGGACTGTGAACTCTCGGCCAAGCAGTTCCAAATGCGCTACGTTGAAGGGAAGGTCTCTCCCATCATCCATCGCTTCCCTAATACCCTCCTGAGGGCCGAAATCCGTCCGGATGACATAGTGGATACTAACCTGGAGGATGCGATCCTTGACAGTGTCGCAGCTGCAGCGGAATACCGCGGCATCCGCCACATCTTCGTGGACAACATCACCTTCCTCCTCAACGACTCCGAGAAGGGAGAAGCCGCCGGAGCCTTCATGAAGAAGATTCTCGCTCTCAAGCGAAAATACGGCTTGACCATGGTCATCGTCGGCCATTCACCGAAACGACAGCCCCGTACGCCAATGGTCCAGAACGACCTTGCCGGATCGGCCAAACTGATGAACTTTTTTGACGCCGGCATCGCCATCGGCCGAAGCGCCAAGAGTTCGGAGCTTCGCTATGTCAAGCAGGTCAAAGTCCGCACCGGATTAAACAAGTACGATGGCGAGAAGGTCCTTCTCTTCAAGCTGAAGCAGGAACAAGGTTACACCCAGTTCATCTATGAAGACACGGTGAGTGAGGCCGATCATCTTCGCCAGAAGAATGCCCTCACTGAAGCCGAAGACCTCCAGGAGCTTGTTGACCTCCAAGCCCAGAACAAAACCGTGCGGGAAATTGCAGCGGAAACCGGTTTTGCTCCTACCACCGTCCACCGCAAGATTAAGAAGGCTCTGGAACTCGGTTACAAACCCTCCTGTTCTGTTCCGTTCCACAGTGGAGTGGAACAGACGGAACAGTTAAATAATTGAAAAATATTTAGCCGTGAACGATATTTTTTGTATCTTCGCGGCTGGATATTTTTATTACTTATGAAATCACTCATTATTGCAAGGGAAAGAGAGCAGGCCACGCTCAAAAGGTTGTTAGAAGAACCCACAGCGCAGTTTTTGGCCGTTTACGGCAGGCGTCGTATAGGAAAAACGTTTCTGATTCGGGAGTACTTTGATGACAACTTTGCTTTCCGGCATACTGCCATCTCTCCATTGGAATTGGAGAATAAAGACGAGAAGCTTCTCTACAAAATACAGTTGGAGGAGTTCGCCCATTCCCTAGAGAAATACGGAGCGCAATTGGACGGCCCTCTTGTAAGCTGGTTTGATGCCTTTCATAAACTGGAAGATATGCTTGACCGCAAAAGGTCCAAGAAAAAGATGGTGGTTTTCATTGATGAAATGCCATGGCTCGACACGGCCAAGTCAGGTTTCATGTCTGCCTTTGAGCACTTCTGGAACGACTGGGGCTGTGCCAAGCATAATCTTCTTTTGATTGTTTGCGGTAGTGCTACTACCTGGATGTTGGACAAACTCATCAACAATAAAGGCGGGCTTTATGGACGCACAAATAGGGAGATGCACATGCATCCTTTCACTTTGAATGAGACGGAACGATACTTCAAGTCTAGGAATATCACAATGGACCGCTATGATCTTGCCCAGACCTATATGATTATGGGCGGAGTAGCGTATTATATGTCTTTCTTTGAGCCCGGGAAATCCCTTGCCGATAATATTGACGATATCTTCTTCCGGGAGGGTGGCTTTCTCCGTGCAGAGTATGACCGTCTCTTTACGTCTTTGTTTGCCGACAATGAGAACTACAGGAAAATAGTTGAGGCACTCTCTGGGCTTAGGTATGGTGCCACGCGTGAGCAAATCTCTAACGTTACCGGCATCTCGGAGGGGGGAACTCTAAGCACAATGCTCAAAGCTCTCGTAAAGAGCGACCTGGTCTCTACTTATTATAACTTTGGAGAAACCAAGCGGAACCTCTACTACAAACTCACAGATATGTTCTGTCTCTTTTATCTTGGTTTTGTCAGCAAGAATCCCTCCAATAATCCGCATTTCTGGCGAGACAATCAGGCATCTCCGAAGCTCAACCGTTGGCGGGGAATCGCCTTTGAAGATGTTTGTTTTGTCCATCAAGAGCAAATTAGAGCTTCGCTTGGTATCGCTGGAGTCCAGGCAGAGATATATCCCTGGCGAGCGACTGCAGATGGAGATGTGCCAGGCGCTCAGATAGACATGCTTATTGACAGAGCAGATCGAGTAGTGAATCTTTGCGAGATGAAATTCACTCGTGGTGACTTTGCCATAGACAAAGATTATGACGCCAAATTGCGGAATAAAATAGATGCACTATTGACAGCCACCAAGAACAAGAAAAACATCCAGCCTACGCTAGTTACTACGTATGGCCTTAAGATGAACATGTATAGCAACCGCATCCAACGAGTTGTGACCATGGACGCGTTGTTTGAGAAGGCTTTTTAATTGGCTCACAAAGGGCTCAAATTCCACTGACTAACACGGTCGAACACGTGTTGTTATTGTTGATAATCGGCTGAATTTCAGTCGATTATTTTCTTGTATCAAAGGGCTCGGCTCATATAACGACTATCACCGGTAGCCTTCTTTGCATAGAAAATTCCTCTACTCGAAAACGTTCCATCCGTTCCGCCTGTTCCGCTCCACTTATGGAACGGAACAAGACAATATGTCGCTTGAAATCTTCACAAAGAATTGAAACTGTTTCAGAAAGACCGTCTTATTGGAGACTCAAAGCAGCAGAAGTGATAAAAACAGAGATGAGCGACTGCCATCAGGCGCTCATCTTTTCCCTTTCATCTATTCTATGTCAATTAAAACACAGTCTGCACGAGGCTTTATTTCTTCTTGTATCTGCCAAGTTCTTTTTTTGTCGTGAAGTCAACGACTTTACATCCCTTAACTCCAGGAACTTCTTCAACCATAGGGAACATCGCCTCTGCGACCTGATTAGCATTCGCAGAAATCTCTGCTGGATCTACGCAATAGACAAAATAATCGTCTTCATCGAAATATGCATCCTTTGCCCCAAAAGCTTTTATATCATCGATTACTTTTGTTCTCAGTTCTTGGATGGCAGCATCATCAACATTTGCCTTGTTACTTTTCCCATTATTACTTCCGCAAGCAGAGAAAAGAAGTAAGCAGGCTGTTATAAACAAATAAAGAAGCTTTTTTGATACCATAATGTTTGCATTTGATTTGTACAAAGATAGACTATTTTCTTGAACTATTCTTAATTCAAAGAGATTCCACGTATTCTTTCGCGGTAACCAAGTCTACGCCTTTTACTTCCTTATACTTCATAATCGCCTTAAGCATACCCTCTCTCACAATAATCTCCCTTAACTCGTCATCGAATGGATTACTTGAAGGGAGGTCGAGTTTGAGGGGGACCTTGGCTCCAGCTGGAGCAACACCTTCAAGAAGTTTAGATTTCTGTGTCATAAACTCCTCTTCGGTAAGGATGCCTTTTTCTTTCAAAACGGCCAGTTTGGCAATTTCTTCAGCAACCGAACCATTATTAGCCATGTTTTGTTTTTGAGCAGCTGTCGCTTTGTCAACAGCATCAATTATTACCGTGAGGGTGTCCGTAATACGACGAGCTTGATTAAGGCCCTGACGATATAAAATATCATCATCTTTGACGGGTTTCCCATCAGGAGTCATAGATTTAGCATCAAAGCAGGTCAGTTCAATAGAGGGATCAGTGTTGTTCCGAAGAAGGATTTTGACTATTACCGAAGAATGTAAGTTCTGTTGTTTTGAGGATCCTGAAAGGCCACCAACGATAGCGCCGACACCTCCGGCCACAACAGTTCCAACGATTGCTCCTCCAATAGTTCGGCCGGTCGACTTTTTTGAAACAAGATGATTGTTCTCAATAAACTCAACAGAAATAATATCCTCATAGTTATATATTTGAGGAGTTTCGCCTACCATATATAGAATCTTTTGATGCTCGTTGTCTGTCGCAAATATGAAAAGGTTCTTTATTCCAAAAATCTTCATGGAAGGCGAAAAATCAGGTATGTTGATAAGAGCTTGTTTCATGGCATCACCCCTCTCTTTTGTTTTTTTATTCTCTGAAGAAATGGTCGCAATACCACCAATGATGCCTCCAACAATAATGACCGCAATAACAATCCACATATGGCTTACAAACTTAGTTATACATGTTTAACGCAAAGATAAACAATAATAATCAAATAGCAATTCGATCTGTGAGGTGCCAATTTGCCGATTTTATCAGAAGAACATTTCGGCCAAACGGCGTTTTGCGGACAAAATAGGTGTGCCGATAGATAAGTGGTCAAGAGACTGTGGCCGGACAAGCCAGCCACAGACTCTTGCTGGTTTATGCCCCTCCGACTCCCCACAGGGGAGTGGATAACGCCCGGCCGGTTCCCTTCGACCTACCGTCAGTGCCTGAGAATCCGCGCCATAACATAATCCATCGGGATTGTGTAACAAGTCGCCGCGAGCGGCGCTTGTTTCCGCTTTGCACACAATCCGGATTATGTTAAGGAGCTCCGTCCTACCTTCGAAAGAATCAATCCCACCCGTCCGGTCGGCGTAGCGGCAGGAAAGGAGTTTTGCTCCAGGGCCATCCCCGGCCCTGGCCCGTCGCAAAACTCCGCATCTTGCGGGTCCCCGCCCACAAGATGCACGCCCGTATCAAGTGAGGAGAGGAAAGAAACCGATATCTCTCGCCCCAAGGTAAGCTTCCTGCCGCCACGTGCAGCACAGCTGCGGGTCGGCCCAGTACCAAATATCAACTGTCCCGACAAGCGGGCCAGTCCATATTTGGCACTGTTCCTCCAAGGTAAGTTGTTTAACCTGGCTGCTATTCCTCCACACCTCTGTCGGGAAGAATCCCGCCAGAAGTGTTCCGGGCATCCAGGAAGCGGTTCTTCGGCCCGCTGGCGCAGACTGTGCCAGTCATCGTTCCAGGGCATCAAGACCTTCGCCCTTGCTGCCCCTCCACGCTGCCAGCCACAGACTGCGCCGAGGAGCACCGTCAGAGCGATGATATCACCGGAATCCTTCTATTCAGCCTTGTCATGGGCCGTCCCGGCCCAGGCCCCGGAGGCCGTCTGCTCACGCATACCGTCGGTCTCTTCCGCTGCTCCAGGGAGCCAAAGGTCTCCCTTCCGCGGCGCTCCAGAGTCCGCCGCCCCTTTCGCTTCCAGACCGCCTCCGGGGCCACGCTCCACTTCGTTCCGCGCCCTATGGCACTGGCAGACTCACAGCCGCCGCACAAGGCCCCCGCCACAATCCCCGCGTCTGCGAGACTGCCAGCACCATAGGCCTCCCAAGAACTCCCGCTTCGGCCTTATCAGGAAAAGGACCGGCATCACCCGCCCGAGGGTGCGGTATAGGGCGTAAAATATACAACAAGGGGGCAGCGGCTGATGCCGCTGCGAGTACTTTTGCATTTGATTAAGTCGCTGATTTTGATTATCTTTGTTATACCTGAGAAGGTACTTATTTGCTATTGCCATGCCCAAAAGTACAAGTATAAGGTATGCCCCTGTTCAAACCCTCAATACTCCTTTCTGACGCCTACGGTTCCGCAGGCGAGGTTACCTTTTATCATAGGAATGGCCGCTGCTATACCAGGAGGAGGGTAAAACCTCAGTATCCGGGCACGCCGGCCCAGCTGGAGCACCTGGCCATACACCGGAGGGCAATGGCGGCATGGGCATCCCTGGACTCAGAGGTACAGAGGTTGTGGAATTCCTATGAAACCACGGCAGAATCCCATCGGCCACCCTATGACCACAAGTCGCATATCTCGGGGAACAACCTGTTTATATCGGCATACCACGGCTTCGCTTTGATGGGAGATGAACATACACCGGTGGCCCATCCTTTCCTGATGCCTCCGCCATTTTTGGTGACGTTTGACCGCGCTACCGTTGAGGCAAGGACGTTGCGTCTTACTGTTGATGCTCACGTGTCTCAGTATGCCCAGGCGGAGCGTTATCGGCTGTATGCTCGTCTACGGCTCACTGATCCGGGCAAGGGATATGGCGTCAGGGGAATGCGTGGATTCCTGGCAGAAGGGGATTGTTCGCAGCGAATGACTATCTCCATCCCGGAATATACGGAAATCTGGAACCTCGGTGGGGAGAGATTCCAGATCCAGGCGATGTGTATTCTATTGGACTCTGAGACCGGTTTCCGTAGCCAGTATCAGAGAAGTACCGCAGTTATTGAACCCAGCTGTCAATAGCCTCCCAGAAATCAACGGTTTCTTTGAGATCTATCTGGCCGGTCTGTGTCCGGAAGACATATCCTGCATCTCTCCAGTTGTAGATGGTTTGACGGGTTACGCCCAGGGAGGTTGCCAGACCGGACACGCTGATGGATTCTCGCACCTCAAGCAAGTGCTTCATCTTCTCCAGTTTCTCCTGACGGTGCTCAATCTTCGAAAGGGCAAAAACAAGCATCTGTCTGATGGACACATGGTCATAGCCGAGATCACGAAGATCCGTGAGAACACGAATGGCCTTCTCGGTTTCGAATGTGAACCCGAGATATCGGTCGTCGCTATGGTCATTGCGCGTCATGGAGGCCCTTTATAAAAAAGTAAACCGCCGCATCGAAGTGCGCCGGAAGCATATAGTGAGTTGTATTGGGCGTAAGGGCTTCGTACCGGCCGCTTACTTATGTCTTTTGGTGTGGTAGCGGGAGTGGGTCACGATCCCACGACCTCCGGATTATGAATCCGACGCTCTAACCAGCTGAGCTACCCCGCCATCATAACCCCGCGGGGTTTGAGGCTGATAATCCGGGAAGTGTGCGTAAAAACTGTGCGTAATTTCGCAACCCCTTGATTACCAATGTAAATTGTTGAGATAGAAGGACTCGAACCCTCACTGACAGAGCCAGAATCTGTAGTGCTACCATTACACCATATCTCAATGAGTTCCCGAATTCGGGACTGCAAAGGTACTGCTTTTTTCTGAAAGTGCAAGTTTATTTTGCATTTTTTTCGTATCTTTGCGCTCCGTTTGAGGTTGAACGTGCCCTGGATGAGGCCTGCCAAGGCCGAAAATAGGTCACAAACAGTCCGGAAAGTTACTCAAATGACTAAGTTACTGCATATTGTGTTTCTGGCGGTGGCGGCGCTAATGCTGCTGCCGGGCTGCGCGCAGAAGGAAGCGCCGCAGCCTGAAGAGCATCCCAATACGCAGGAGGAGCTTGTGAAAAAGCATCTGGACGACACTTTCTCGAAATTCATAGTTGCGCTGGATCCCGAAACCGTGGAGTGGACTGCCGGGTATCTTGCGGAGCACAGCCGTGTCACCATCTTTCCCAGCGGAACCATAGCGTACTATTTCAGGAAAGACGGGAAAACGCTTCTTACTGCGGACTTCCGTGTCGAAGACGGGGAATGGCACACCAAAGTTTCCTTCTTCGGTGGCATGAGGATGGAGGGAACGATCAAACCCACCCTGTCGAATATCTGGGAAGAGTGGGAAATAAACTGGGACATAGACGTCTATGACGGCGAAGACGCTGTGGCCAAGCTGGGGGTGGTGCCGTACGTTTACAACGGCCAGCTTATCCCCATGCCGGTGTTCCGTTTCCCAGACGGCACTTCCTACTCCGTCACTACCGTCCTTATTATAGAACCTTTAATCGACTATCTCCTTGAAAATGTGCTCTCTACGCAGTAAAATAGCCATCGCGGCACTTCTTGCGGCCTGCTTTGGCGCACATGCGCAGGAGCCCCCCGCAACGCAACAGCCGCCCGTACCCCCTGACACGGTAGCCAACCTCTCCCTTCAGAAATCGGTAATCACCGAGCAGATGAAGGCTCCTATGGTGCTTAACCAGCAGGGAATCAGCGGCGTAGTTAACGTGGACAAGATAGCCGCCATCCCGTCTTTCCTTGGAAACGCGGACCCCATCCGTTTTGTGAGACTCCTTCCCAGCGTGCAGCTTAATACTGAGGCGGAAGGCGGACTGTACATGCAGGGCGGTGACCATTCACATACCCTGGTGTCGCAGAACGGGGTGCCAATCTACGGCATGTCCCACCTTCTGGGCCTTTTCTCCGTATTCAACTCGCCTCATTTCAAGGGGATGAAGTACGCCACTTCGGCCGGAAAGGAGCTTCGCATCGGCGGTCAGATAGACATGGAGCTTAAGGATACGGTCGCAAGAAAAATATGCGGGGAGGTGTCCTTGGGCCTGCTTTCGGCCCAGGGAACGCTGAATTTACCCACCGGAAGCAATTCGGCCATTACCGTGAGTGCCAGGCGCACATTCATTAACCTGGTGTACGGAAGCGTCCTAAAGTTTGGCGGCGAACCTTTGAAATACGGCTTTACGGATGCAAACATTACCTGGCTGTGGAAGCCCACCAAACGCGACAGGGTGTGGGTGGACGTTTTCGGCTGCCTGGACAATGCAGGCTTTTCCGGCGGTGTAATCCAGGAATTAGATGCCAAATGGTACAATGCCCTGGGCGCGTTGCACTGGAATCATTATTATACCGAAGCCACACTTAAGCAAAGCCTGTATTTCACCACCTTCGGCATGGATCCCCAGGTGCGGGCCGCCAACATATATGGCCGGATGGAGTCCTACATCCGCGACTGGGGCTACAAGGGTAACCTGCACTGGAAAGACTGGGACTTCGGCGCAAACCTGAGCTTCTACCACGTCCAGCCGCAGAATCCCTATTCGGAGGGGCACTTCAACATGACCAACACCTCCAGCGTTCCCGACCAGAGGGCTGTTGAGGCTACGGTGTACGGCAAATACCACCGCATCCTGGGTTATTGGCTGGAGCTTGAGGCCGGGCTTGGCGCCAACTGGTACCTTAGTCCCGAAAAGCACAGCTACTGGGGCCTGAATCCGGAAATAAGCCTCAAGGCCGACCTTATGGACGCCGGCAAGCTGGACCTCCGTTATGGAATCCGCCGCCAGAACACCTTCCAGCTCGGTATATCTGACATCGGCCTTCCCTGGGAGTTCTGGGTCATGGCCGGCGACATCCAGGCCCCGCAGTGGTCGCATGGCGCATCGCTTTCATACAACGGCAATTTCTTCGACGGTTATCTTTCAGTATCGGCCGAAGCCTATTACCGTCAGCTTTACAACCAGCTGGAATACACCGGAGGCCTGATGGACATATATTCGGGCCGATACAGCCTGGAGTCCAACACCGCAAAGGGCCGCGGACGCGCGTTCGGCTTCAACCTGATGCTGCAGAAGCAGAAAGGAAAGCTGAGCGGTTGGGTCAGTTACGCCTTCTCCAGAAGCCTCCGCACTTTTGATATCATGCCCGACGCCGAGTACCCCTCAATTCACGAGCGCCTGCACGAAGTGGACGTGGTGGCAACTTATGATTTCGGCCGTATCGACGTGGGGGCAACCTTCGTCGCCGCTACCGGTACGCCATACACACAGCCCATAGCCTTTTATGTAGTGGACAACCACATGGTTTGCGAATATGGTCCCTATAACGGAAAACGCCTTCCCACCTACATGAAAATGGACATTTCGGCCAACTGGTACTTCCACAAAGGGCCTAAAGGCAAGAACGGCATAAACGTTTCCGTATACAATGTCCTTGGCAGGGAAAACGCCCTTGGATATGGCCTTCACGTAAACAAGGACTTAACTGCCTATACCTTCGCCCCTACTACCATAAACGTAAAAGTGATGCCTTCAGTGGGATATTTCCATACTTTCTGACACGATGAAAAAAACACTGTTCATATTGGCGATGCTTCTCCCGCTTCTTTCCTGCAGCAAGGATGAGGATGCGGCCGATACCTATCTGGTTGTGGAAGGCTGGATAGAGAACGGCGCCGCCCCGATGGTAATGGTGTCGGAAACGATTGGCATAACCACGGGCGAATACATCAGCCCCAAAGACATGGTGGAGCATATATCTAAATGGGCCAAAGTAACCCTGAGCGACGGAGAAAACACCGAGATTCTCACCGGCATAGCCGACGCCGGCTACTTCCCGCCTTATGTCTTCACGTCGTCCAGGATAAAGGGCGAAGTGGGCAAGACTTACACTCTGGAAGTCGAATACAAGGATTACAAGGCCAAGGCCACCACCACTATCCCCAGGCCCGTACCCATCGACACCCTTTATGTCAGGGAAGTGTCTTACGGCGCCAGGATGGACAGCACCTGCGTGGTGATGTGCGGCTTCCGGGACCCCAAAGGGGAGGAGAACTTCTACAAGATAATGGCGATGGACACCTCCCAGGACAACCATTACCATGCCTGCAGCATTACCTGCACGCCCGACGATGTGATGGGTGATTATACGGAGATACCCTTCGTCAACATCCTTCGCCTGATGGACGCAGCTTTATGGCCCAATCTGAAACTCGATCACGAGATTAAAGTGAAGCTGTGCACCATGGACAAAACCACCTACAACTACTGGCGCGACTTCGAGGCCCAGAAAAACAACAGCTCTTTCGGCCTCAGTTTCAGGGTGGGCAGCCTTCGCTCCAACATGGATGGGGCCCTGGGTTATTTCGCCGGATATGGCGTCGCCGGCGAGAAGTCGCTGCTTCTTAAAGACCCCAATGCCGAAGAATAGAATTTTTTCGTATATTTGTAGGAATTAGAATCATTTGTCGATAAATGGCCGCTAAGTCTTACAATCTGGACGCCCACTGTCAGGCTATCCTGGAAGAGTACCGGGAGAACCTTCCCATGTTCAAGGAGGCCGAAAAAAACATCAAAGACAAGCTTAAGAAAGTCTTTGACAAGGCCGGCATTGTGGTGGCGGCGCTGGAGTCCCGCGTAAAAACGGAAAGTTCCCTTGTCGGCAAACTTGAGCTTAAAGGCGCCAAATATGCCACCCTGGCCGACATTACCGACATAGTGGGCCTCAGGGTCATTACCTTCTACATGGACGACGTGGACAAGGTCGCATCGGTCGTGGACCGCCTGTTCGACGTGGACTGGGAAAACTCTGTGGACAAGCGCAGGCTGCACGAAATCGACAGCTTCGGCTACATGTCCCTCCATTACATCTGCCGGATGGACGGCTTCCCCTACCGCTTCGAAATCCAGATGCGCACCGTCCTCCAGCACGCCTGGGCCAACATGAACCACGACACCGGCTACAAATCCGGCGTTGAAATCCCCAAGGCATATCTGCGCAACCTCAACCGTCTTGCCGGCATGCTGGAACTGGCCGACGAGCAGTTCTCCATCATCCGCAACGACCTTGCCGACTATCGGCGCAAAGTTCAGGCCCTGGTGGCCTCGGGTAATCTCGACGAAGTCCCCCTGGACGCGGACACCTTCCGAAGTTTCCTGCAGATACGCCCCTTCGATGCCCTTAACCGCCGCATAGCCGCCGTGAACCAGGCCGAAATCCAGGAAGTGAACCTGATGAGTTACATGGCGGTGTTCAAACACATTGGCTGCAAAACCCTGGGCGACATCATTCGCATGGTAAAGGAATACGGGGAGGCAGCCTTCCAGATAGCCTGCTACCAGATAGGCCTCACGGACCTGGACATTATATCATCCTCCCTTGGCCCGCAGGATGTTTGCTTTGCCTATGTCCTTAAATCCGGTGCCGGGAAACCGGGCATGAAAGCCCTTCTGGACGTTATAAACGGAGAATCGGAAAGCAATGCAATGATGGCCGAATTCCTTGTGGAACAGACCAGCGACCTACCCTTCATGAATTGATATGGCAAACAAACCACTTGATACCCAGCTTCTTGACCGTGCAATAATTTACGCGGTAAAAGCCCATGCCGGCACCGAGCGCCGCGGCAAAGGCTTCCCTTACATAGTACACCCCATGGAGGCCGTTGAAATCGTAGCCACCATCACTCCGGACCAGGAACTCCTTGCCGCCGCCGCCCTGCACGACGTGGTTGAGGACACCGAAGTAACTGTGGAAGACCTCCGCCGGGAATTCGGAGACCGCATAGCATCGCTCGTCGCAGCGGAAAGCGACGTGATGGAGCAAGGCGTAAGTGAGGAAGACAGCTGGCACGCCCGCAAGCAGGCCGCCATCGACCGCCTGGCCGCCGCCCCGCACGACGCAAAGATCGTAGCCATGGGCGACAAACTCTCCAACATGAGGGCCATAGCACGCGACTATGCCCAGAAGGGGGATGCCCTTTGGAAGATTTTCCACGCCAGTGATCCCAGGGAACATGAGTGGCACTACCGCGGCCTCGCAGCTTCCCTGAAGGAGCTGGAAGGCACATTTGCATATCAGGAATTCGTAGAACTCATAGACCGTGTTTTCAAGAAATAGCCTATGGAAGCTCTCAAGATAGACCTTAACGACTACATCCTCTCCGGCGGCGGCGCCAACGGAGACAGTTACGATCATCGCACGGACTCCTCCGTGATGATGAAGCTTTACAATCCCGGCAAGGATGTCCAAGCCCTGGACGAGATGCTCCTGGCCCGCAAGGTCTACGAGCTTGGAATCCCTACGCCCGAGCCCGGCGATTATGTCACCGACGGCAAACGCTACGGCATCCGTTTCCACCGCATCGTGGGAAAGAAGTCGTATTCCCGCGCCACCGGCGACAATCCTGAAAAAGTGGCCCAGTATGCCGCCGAGTTCGCCGACATGTGCCTGAAACTTCATCAGGTGCACGTGGACACCACTCAGTTTGAAAACGTGAAGGACCGCTATTACAGGCTCCTCGCCGAAAATCCTTTCTTCTCGTCTGCCGAAAAAGACGCCATCGGGAAGTTCATCGCCGACGCTCCGGACACGGACACCGCAATCCACGGAGACCTCCAGTACAGCAATGCCATCTTCGTGGGGGACAAGCGCTATTTTATCGACCTCGGGGATTTCAGCTACGGCTACAATCTCTTCGATGTGGGCATGGTGTACCTGTGCTGCTGCATCTCGGAAGAAGACTTCATACGGGAAACCTTCCACATGCCAAAATCCCTTGCCATACAGTTCTGGCAGCACTTTGCCCCGGTTTATTTCGGCGCGGACAGGTCCCTGAAAGACATCGAGGAAGAGATTAGGCCCTATGCCGGACTCAAAACCCTGATCGTAGAACGTGACACCAAGAGGCCCATGCCGGAAATGCGCGAGTGTCTTAAAGGAATACTGAAATGAAAAGCTCCAAGAATGTGATGACCCGCTTTGCGGCGCGCCAGGGGCTCCTGCTGGTGCTTGTATGCGTCCTTGCGCTGGAAGCCACTTCCATAGTGCAGTATATCTTCTCCTACAAGATATTGTCACAGGAATCCAGCGGACGCGCACAGGGCCAGCTGGAGGCAACCGCACTTCATATTACAGGCGTCATGGACCAAGTGGAGACAGCCGTCAAGAACAACGTCTGGAGCGTACAGCAGCAGATTTCCAACGTGGACAGCCTGGAAGCCATTTCCCGCCGCCTGGTGCAGCTGAATCCCGTAATCTGCGGCTCAACCGTGGCCCTGGTGAACAAGAATGCTGCCCCTTACTGCTGGGACGAAGGCGGCGAAATAAAAGCCGGTACCCTTGCAACAGAGGAATATGACTACAAGCATCAGGAGTGGTTCGAAAAGCCCCTTGAATGCGGGAAAGGCTATTGGTCCGAGCCCTATTTCGACGAAGGCGGCGGCGATATGCTGATGACTACATATTCCGTCCCGGTGGCCGACAAGAAAGGCAAGGCCATAGCGGTACTTACTGCCGATGTCTCGCTGGACTGGCTCACTGAACTGGTAGGCAGCGTAAAGGTGTATCCTTCGGCCTTCAATATGGTAGTGAGCCGCGAGGGGCAGATAATGGTGTGCCCCATCGAAACCCTCGTGATGAGGAAGACGGTCCAGGAACTGGCTTTGGCAACTGACGATTCGTCCAGCGTTGCGAATATCAACAAGAATCTGTCCTCGGGGGAATTCGGAAGCTCCACCATCCGCTATAAGGGTGAAGTCTTTTACATGTTCTTCGGCCCTGTGAGCCGTACTTCCTGGAGCCTTTCCCTCTTCGTTCCGGAGGAAGAAATTTATGGCGAGATACATAAGCTTGGCCAATTGGTGCTGATGCTGCAGATTCTTTCCGTCATTCTCATCATCCTCATTATCCGGAGCACCGTCAAAAACAGCCGGAAACTCAGGATAGTGTCGGAGAACAAGAACAGGATCGAAGGCGAACTGAAGGTTGCCAGGGGCATCCAGATGTCTATGGTCCCCAAGATTTTCCCTCCTTATCCGGAAAGGAGCGACGTGGACATGTTCGCGACAATCGTTCCGGCGAAGGAAGTCGGCGGAGACCTTTACGACTTCTACATCAGGGACAACCGCCTGTTCTTCTGCATCGGCGACGTTAGCGGCAAAGGCGTTCCCGCATCGCTGGTGATGGCTGTCACGCGAAGCATGTTCCGCACTGTTTCCGGCCATGAGAACAGCCCCCAGCGCATACTTACCACCATCAACGACAGCATGTCTGACATGAACGAAAGCAACATGTTCGTCACCATGTTCTGCGGCGTGCTGGACCTTTCGACCGGCCATCTGCGCTACTGCAACGCCGGTCACAACGCACCCGTGGTGGTGAAGCCTGATGGCGCGAAGGCTTTCCTTGACGTGCTTCCGAACCTGCCGCTTGGCGTCATGCCCGGCATGGCCTTCACCGAGCAGGAGATAGACATGGAGATAGGCGGCGGCCTGTTCCTTTATACTGACGGTATCAACGAAGCCGAAAACATCAACCACGAGTGCTTCGGCGACTCCCGCCTGATGGATGCCATCCAGGCCGGCCTGTCCGCCCACGACCAGGTGGAAGCCGTGACAGGGAAAGTCCGTGACTTCGTGGCCGACGCCCCCCAGAGCGATGACATCACCGTACTTTATATCCGCTTTATGAACGAGAATGCTACCAAAAAGACGGAGCGCCACCTGATCCTTCACAACGATATCCAGCAGATTCCCCAGCTGGCCGAATTCGTGGAGGCGGTGGCGGAAATGGCGCATTTGGATGTCGGCATGACCATGAGCCTTAACCTTGCCCTGGAAGAAGCCGTTTCCAATGTGATAATGTACGCATATCCGCAGGGCTCCGACGGTCTTGTGGACATAGAAGCCGTAATCACCGAAGACCGCCTGAAATTCATAATTTCGGACAGCGGCCAGCCCTTCGACCCTACCGCGGCACCCGAAGCCGACATTACCCTTGACGTGGAAGACAGGCCCATCGGCGGCCTTGGTATATTCCTTGTCAGGAACATCATGGACGAAGTTCATTATGAACGCGCCGACGGAAAGAATTTATTCACGATGATTAAAAAATTAGCATAAAACCATGGAAGTAAATCTTATCGAAAAAGACAATGTCATCACCGCCCAGCTCGTGGGTCGTCTTGACACCGCAGTTTCCCAGGAAGTCGCAAACGCCCTTCAGCCCATGATTGACAAGGCCGAAAAAACCCTGGTCCTGGACTGCAAGGAACTCTCCTACATCAGCAGCTCCGGCCTGCGTATTTTCCTCACCGTCCGCAAGGCGGCCTCCGCCAAGGGTGGCAAAGTGATCGTCCGCGACATCAACAACGAAATCCGCCAGGTCTTCATGATGACCGGCTTCCTGAACCTGTTTGAAATTCAGGAAAGCAACAATTAAAGATTAAGGGCCGCCTGCGAGGGCGACCCTTTTTGTTATTCTGCGTACAGCCTTACGAGGTTAAGGATGACCTCTGAGGCTTTTTCTATGCTTTCCAGGGGGACGAATTCCATTTTGCCGTGGAAGTTGAGGCCGCCGGCGAAGATGTTGGGGCAGGGGAGGCCGCGGAAGGAGAGGTTGGCGCCGTCGGTGCCGCCGCGGATGGGCTGGATCTTGGCCTTGACGCCGGCCATCTCCATGGCTTTGACGGCTTTTTCCACTATGTGGTAGTGGGGCTCCACCTGCGCGCGCATGTTATAGTATTGGTCTTTAAGGACAAGCGTGGCGGTGCCGGCGCCGTATTTGGTGTTGATGAAATCCACCACCTGCTGCATCAGCACTTTCTTATCTTCGAACTTGGCGCGGTCGTGGTCTCGGATTATGTAGGCGAAGTCGGCCTCTTCTACGGCGCCGTTGAAAGAGACGATATGGAAGAAGCCCTCGTAGCCTTCCGTGTATTCCGGACGCTGTTCTACTGGCAGTAAGCTGTTCAGTTCCTGGCCGATCAGAATGGCGTTTTTCATCTTGCCCTTGGCATAGCCGGGGTGCACGTTGCGTCCCTGGATATGGATTTTGGCCGATGCAGCATTGAAGTTCTCGAACTCCAGCTCGCCTATCTCGCCGCCGTCCATGGTGTAGGCATAATCGGCGCCGAAGCGGGGAACGTCGAATTTGACTACGCCGCGACCTATCTCTTCGTCGGGGGTGAAGCCGATCTTGATGGGACCGTGCTTGAATTCGGGGTGCTCCACGATGTACTGCACGGCGTACATGATTTCGGCCACGCCGGCTTTGTCGTCGGCGCCCAGAAGCGTGGTGCCGTCGGTGGTGATGAGCGTCTGGCCCACGTAATGCAGCATTTCTGGGAATTCATCCGGCCGAAGCTCCAGGCCGGGAACACCTTTCAGGGCGATGGCGCCGCCGTCGTAGTTGGGGATAATCTGGGGCTTGACATTGTTGCCGGGGGCATCGGGTGAAGTGTCCACATGGGCGATGAAACCGACGGCGGGCACATCCTTGCCGATATTTGACGGAATGGATGCCATAACGTAGCCGTATTCGTCCAGCGTGACTTCCACGCCCAGGGCCTTCAGCTCGGCCTCAAGCATCCTTAAAAGGTTCCACTCTTTGTCGGCCGAGGGCTGGCTCTCCGACTCTTCGCAGCTTTGCGTGTCCACGCTGACGTACCTTAAAAACTTGTCTAAAACTTTTTCCATGGTTTGATTCATCCGAGGCGGCCTATGCCCGAATAGACAAATATACGAAAAAAAGGCTATATTTGTGCAAACCTTATGTCTATGGAAGAGAAAAAGCAAGTGCAGCTGCCGGAGAACGCACACCGTGAGCTGAAGCCCGGAGAGGAGTACAAGCCTCTTCTGGATCCCCAGAAAAAATATGCCGAAGCAACGCCCTATTCGGTAATGATAGGCATCCTTATGGTTGTCCTTTTCAGCGCCGCCGCTGCGTACCTTGGACTTAAGGTAGGCCAGGTGTTTGAGGCCGCCATCCCTATTGCCATCATTGCCGTGGGCCTGACTGGTGCGCTGGGTCTTAAGCAGGGCCTGAGCCAGAACGTGATTATCCAGTCCATCGGCGGATGCAGCGGGGCTGTCGTCGCCGGTGCCATTTTCACCCTGCCCGCAATATATATATTAGGTGTAGAGGTGAATTTCTGGCAGATGGTGCTGAGTTCCCTGCTCGGCGGCTTCCTTGGCATCTTGTTTCTGATTCCGTTCCGCAAATATTTCGTGAAGGAGATGCACGGAAAGTATCCTTTCCCTGAGGCAACCGCCACTACGCAGGTGCTGATCAGCGGCGAAAGCGGCGGCTCCAGTGCCAAAACCCTTATTTCGGCCGGCCTCATAGGCGGTCTTTACGACTTCGCAGTGGCCACCTTCGGCACCTGGGCCGAAACTGTCTCCACCACTGTCATGGGCTGGGGCGCAGCGCTGGCCGACAAAGCCAAGCTGGTGCTGAAGATGAACACCGGTGCCGCCGTGCTGGGCCTTGGCTATATCATCGGCCTCAAGTATTCCTTTATTATATGCTGTGGCTCGCTGCTGGTTTGGCTGGTGATTATTCCGCTCATGAACCTGATCTGGGGGGCCGATGTGATCGACCTTATGGGCACGGGCATCACCTCTACTATAGGCCAGATGGCGCCGGAGGAGATTTTCAAGACTTACGCTCGCCATATCGGCATCGGCGGTATTGCCACTGCCGGTATCATCGGCATCGTCAAGAGTTTCGGCGTAATTAAAAGCGCAGCGGGCCTTGCCGTGAAGGAATTCAAGCGCAAGCCCGGGACCCTGGACGAAAAAGCCATCCGTACCGACGAAGACCTCCCTATGAAAACCATCGTCTTTGGCGTTGCCATTGCGCTCCTTTGCATCTTTGCCTTCTTTGCTTTTGGCGGAGTGGTGAACAACGTGTGGCAGGCGCTGGTAGGCCTTGTGATTGTGGCCGTGGTGTCCTTCCTCTTTACTACCGTAGCGGCTAACGCCATTGCCATCGTAGGCTCCAACCCCGTGAGCGGCATGACGCTGATGACTCTGATCATAGCTTCGCTGGTGCTGGTCGCAGTGGGCCTTAAGGGCAATACCGGCATGGCTGCGGCATTGATAATCGGCGGAGTCGTGTGCACTGCGCTTTCAGTCGCAGGCTCATTTATCACGGATTTGAAGATCGGTTACTGGATAGGCTCCACGCCCAAGAAGCAGGAAGGATGGAAGTTCCTTGGCGTTGCCGTAAGTGCCGTCACCGTGTGCGGTGTTATGCTGGTACTTAACAAGACCTACGGTTTTGTGGGCGAGAACGCCCTTGTGGCTCCTCAGGCCAATGCAATGGCTGCAGTAATCCAGCCGATGTTCTCCGGCGGCGGCGCACCTTGGCTGCTGTACGGAATCGGCGCCGCAATTGCGCTGGTGCTCAATTTCTGCAAGGTGCCTGCACTGCCCTTCGCCCTGGGTATGTTCATCCCCATCGATCTTAACCTTCCGCTGCTGGTTGGCGGCGCCATCTCCTGGTACGTAGGCAGCCGCTCCAAAGATGCGGCCGTGAACAGTGCACGTCAGGAAAAAGGCACCCTGATCGCTTCCGGCTTCATCGCCGGCGGCGCGCTCATGGGCGTAGTCAGTGCCATACTCAAGTTCGCCGGCGCGGACCTGTTCCTCTCCGGCTGGAACGCTACCTACGGCGAGGCAATCGCCATCGTGCCCTTCCTGTGCATCATTGCCTACATGATCTGGGCGTCCCTGAAGGCCAGGAAGTAGGCCGCGGCTGTTTCGTGTTTGCTGTATTACCGTTTATGGCCGTATTTGTAAAAAAGTAAAAAAACTTAAAAAAAATTTGTCAGGTCGAAAAAAGTTGCTACCTTTGCAGTCCCGTTTGAAGCGAGGGTCATCCGAAGCGCCTTACGGGGGTCATTCCCGGCTTGATCGGGAATCTCCAAAGAGTTCATTGACAAGATTGAGAGAAAAGATTAAGAGGTAAAGCAAAAGATAGAGTTAGTCTGATAAAATTATCTAATTTGCGATGCATTTTTCTCAAGATCAAGGAAGGCGCCGTTCGAGGACCGGAGCAACCTATTGGTTGTGAGGACCGCAGGACAAGCCTGACGCGGAGATTGAGGAAAAGGCGCGCAAAGAAACGGAATTTTCGGACTACAATTTCAATAGGCAAGAGCAAACACAGAAATGTGTGATTCACAAAGCCTGAAGAGACCCTCTCGCTTCGCTCGGGGTGACATTTGTGTCATACCGAGGCCGCAGGCCGAGAGTATCTCAAAAGGCGTAAACGAGAAAGAAGATAAGAGCGAACGGAGGATGCCTAGGCTATCCGGAGGCGAAGAAGGACGTGGTAAGCTGCGATAAGGCGCGGGGATTTGCAAACAGGAATTGATCCGCGCATTTCCGAATGGGGCAACCCAATGGATTGAAGATCCATTACTCCCGTGAGGGAGGGCGAACCCGGGGAACTGAAACATCTTAGTACCCGGAGGAAAAGAAAGAAAAGTCGATACCCTGAGTAGTGGCGAGCGAAAGGGGCAGAGCCTAAACCGGTGCGTTTGAGGACGCGTCGGGGTTGT